>Ga0222648_1000018_pt1 | contig 127558 bp, 115 predicted proteins | sample AntAcemetagen335_FD_181021 | JGI IMG/M metagenome (GOLD analysis project Ga0222648, IMG submission 181021) | Saline water microbial communities from Ace Lake, Antarctica - #335 | ecosystem: Environmental > Aquatic > Non-marine Saline and Alkaline > Saline | place: Antarctica: Ace Lake... | reverse complement strand
TGAAACTTGAGCCTAAGTTGTCACCTCTCGCAAAGTTGCTCCGCCATACCGCCGGCCTCTCATCGCCGGTATTGTCGTCATTGGCTATTTTGTAGTGCGGTTCTTTTATGTTCCTGCCGTGGAGGCAATTGAAGCCGTCAATCCGGCACTGCAGGGGAATCTGGGTGGGCTTGGGCTTCCGATAATTTCGTCGTGGATTGTTGGTGGCATATTTGCGGCTGGGGCAGCGTGGGTCGTGGGGAAGATTTCACTCGGTTTGCGGTCTGATTACCTTGCAATCGCGACATTGGGTATATCCGAGATTATCATCGCCATCTTGAAACACGAAGAATGGCTTGCGCGCGGTGTAAAGAACCAAATCGGCTTACCCCGGCCTGTTCCTTTTGAGGTCGATGTTCAGAACGACCCATACTACCAAGGCATCGCCGACAGCCTTGGTGTCAACATCATTGAGTTTTCATCAATCTTTGTGAAGCTGTGCTATGCAGGCCTATTCCTGATTGTCCTTCTCATCGTATTGTATTTTGCGGAGAAGGCCCTCAAATCCCCTTGGGGGCGGATGATGCAGGCCATTCGCGATAATGAAACCGCTGCTGAGGCAATGGGAAAAGATGTGAAAGGCCGCCATCTACAGGTCTTTATCTTGGGATCGGCGGTGATTGGTGTTGCAGGCGCCATGCTCACGACGATCGACGGGCAATTCACGCCGCCATCCTATCAACCGCTTCGCTATACATTTCTGATTTGGGTGATGGTCATCGTGGGGGGATCTGGTAATAACTGGGGCGCCGTCTTGGGCGGGTTCGTCATCTGGTTTTTCTGGATTCAGGCCGAGCCGCTTGGTCTTTCGCTGATTGAATTCGTGACTTCGGGCCTAGCTGAAACCAACGCACTCAGACAGCACCTGATTGAAAATGCGGCACATATGCGCTCTTTCACCATGGGCCTGATCTTGTTGCTTGTTTTACGCTTCTCACCAAAAGGCCTCATTACTGAGCGATGAAATTGTGAACCGGTGAATGGGGCAATCCGACCATTTTGCCATGCCCTGTGACGTTGCCTGATGTGCTCAAGTGCTTGGTCAGAAAACGGTCGGCAGGCTGGGTGACGCCAACATGGCCAGAAGGCCATGAGCGACGATTTGCAAAACGATATGTGAGATGAGGGATATAGAATTCATGGATATGGCAGACCTTATCGTTGCGGCACCTGACGCTGATAGATCCGCACGCCAAACCGTAGAGGAATGTCTTGCAAGAATTGCGGCCGAAAATCCCAAACTGAATGCAGTGTCAGTGCTCTTTGCCGAAGCGGCACTCGCGCGTGCAGATATTCTGGATCGCGCAGCTGCCGAAGGCCAACCCACTGGGCGGCTGCATGGGGTGCCGGTTCTGTTGAAAGACGTTATTGATGTTGCGGGTCACCCGACAGGTTTTGGGTCAAAAGCCTATGCGATCGGTCCAGCTGCGCGCAACGCGCCGGTCATAGACAGGCTTGAGGCGGAAGGCGCGATCATACTCGGCAAAACGACTATGGTCGAATTCGCTGTGGGAAGCTGGGGCACGAACACTGTGCAGGGCACACCATGGAACCCCTCTGACGCCACCCAACATCGTGTTCCCGGAGGCTCAAGTAGCGGGGCTGCTGTTTCAGTCGCTGCAGGGTTTGCCCCGATTGCATTCGGTAGCGACACTGGGGGTTCTATCCGAATTCCAGCAGCACTTTGCGGAGTGGTTGGATACAAGCCTAGCTTTGGCTTGATCCCGCTCCAAGGTGTCGCTGCGACAGGCGCAAGCTTTGACACCCTTGGCCCGTTGTCAATGTCCGTCGCGCAAGTGCGTGCCGCCACTGAGGCCGCAGCAGGGATCTCGCTTTGCTATCCTGACACGTCACTTGCCGGTTTGGTTCTCGCTCATGTCAGTGCTACGGCATTAGCGCCAATCGACCCCGTTGTTCTGGCGGCCTACAGACGTGTCCTGGCGACATGCGAGGCTGCGGGCGCGACCTTACGGGAATTTGAACTGCCATTGTCTTTCGTTGATTTACAAGCGCTTAATGGAGACATTGTCGCCTATGAATGCTACCAGCAACTTAGCGGCATTGTTGATGATCAGGAGTCGGATATCGATCCCTATGTTCGCAAGCGCGTTCAGAAAGGGGCGCTGATCACAGCCTCGGCCTACCGCGCGCGTTTAGAGAAACTTCAAGCGACACGACGCACATTTGAGCAAGCTTTTTGTGGCTTTGACGCGCTGGTCCTGCCCGGAACGCCCATCCCAGCGCCAACATTAGAACAAGTTGATGAAAGCCAGATACCCATGTCTCGGTATACGCGGTTGGCAAATTGTCTGAACCTTTGCGCCATCACGTTACCAATTGCCGGAACGCCTGCGCCGCTCGGGATTCAATTGGCAGATGTTCAAGGGTCTGACGCTAAACTTCTTGCGATCGCCGGGACACTCGAAGCAGAAATGCGCAAAAAGTAACTGTCGGAGCGCCTCGGCTCTTTGCAGCTATTTGATACTGAAGTTGCGAAGGCCCGGAACAGTAGCATCAATATCAGATCCATGCTGATCGGTAGAGTGGTAAGCCTGCCAACGCGATATTTCAGGAAGGGCCAATTATTGGTGTTCACCGATGAAGTGTCCGAAGCTGATGTGTTTTCTGCAGTCTTGAAGGTCGCTTTCCATTTCTGCTCTGCGGAAGGTCAGGAGGCTCAAGATCTCAAACCTAGCCATTTACCTCCGTTTAACTGTGTCTCTTCTCGGGTGGCAATCTTGGGTGTCGACGATGGATGGTGGCAAATTGTATAAGATTCCAGATGGTTGCGTGTTATCATGCTATAAGTGTATTCATGGTTTGGTCGTGTGATTTCGCACAGCGTTGCGGGCGTCCTGCTGCGCTGGCATCCGGCGGTGGGCAAAGCGCCCCGGGTCTCCGCTTGGCGGGTCCAACGATGGGCGTCGTCGCGGCGGCGGAACGTCTCGCGCCCGCAGCGGCCCTTTCGTCTGGTCTGGACCCGGTAGGCACCGGAGGGGATTTTGGTGATGGAGGCCATTTTCGTGTGCGGCTCATCTGTGCAATGAGTCGTCGTAGAGTGGACTATTCGGGGATATCGGGGCGTAGTGCAACGTAGCAGCATCCGCCGCCAACAGTTTGAAGATACAAAAAATGCAGATACATCATAACGCCAGATTATCGATTGCCCCGATGATGGACTGGACCGACCGGCATTGCCGTTACCTACACCGGCTGATGTCGCGGCATGTGCTGGTGTATTCCGAAATGGTGACCGCCCCCGCTGTGATCCATGGCGACCGCGACCGGCTGATCGGCTATGGTCCGGCGGAGCATCCGGTGGCTTTGCAATTGGGGGGGTCCGACCCTGTGTTGCTGGCGCAGGCGGCACGGATCGCGGCCGATATGGGCTATGACGAGGTCAACCTCAATTGCGGCTGCCCATCGGACCGCGTGCAGTCGGGGTTCTTTGGCGCGGTGCTGATGGAAAACCCTGCGCTGGTTGCGGAATGCTGCGCGGCAATGATCGCGGCGGTCGATATTCCGGTGACGGTCAAGTGCCGGATCGGGGTTGATGAGCAGACCCCGTCCGACGTGCTGCCCGATTTCATCGCGCGGGTGTCGGCGGCGGGGGTGGACCGGTTTTCCATCCACGCGCGCAAAGCCTGGTTGCAGGGTCTCAGCCCCAAGGAAAACCGCGATATTCCACCCCTCGACCATGATCTTGTGATCGCGATGAAGGCGTTGTTTCCGCATCTGCACCTGTCGGTCAATGGCGGGATCACGTCACTGGATCAGGCGCAGCACTTTCTGGAATGCGGGTTGGACGGGGTGATGATCGGGCGCGCGGCCTATCATACGCCGTGCGATATCCTGCTGGATGCCGATGCGCGCATCTATGCCGACCCGCATGGCCGCAGCGCCGAGGATGTCGTGCATCTGATGCTGCCCTATATTGCGGAGCATCTGCAAAACGGCGGGCGGCTGGGCCAGATCACGCGCCATATGCTGGGCATGTTTCAGGGCCGTCCGGGGGCCAAGGCCTGGCGGCGGCATCTGTCCGAACATGCCCATCAGGACGGGGCAGGGCCGCAGACCGTTCTGGCCGCCCTTGCCCATGTGACGCAGGCGGCGGCCTGACCACTGGTCATTCCCAAACCTCGGGTGTAGCGATAGCCCCAAAGCAGGCGGAGAGCGCGCAATGCCCGAAACGATGTTGTTGATCCAGATGGCCTTGTTCTTGATGGTGGTCGGGGCCTTTGCCGGGGTACTGGCCGGACTTTTGGGCGTCGGCGGCGGGATCGTTCTGGTGCCTGCCTTTTTCTATGTCTTCTCGGTTTTGGGTTTCGATAGCCCGCAGCTGATGCAGATATGCCTTGCGACATCGCTGGCCACGATCGTCGCCACATCGGCGCGGTCATTGCTGGCGCATCATCGCAAGAGTGCCGTTGATTGGGCGATCCTGAAAAGCTGGGCCCTCGGTATCGCCATCGGCGCGGTGATCGGCGTCATGGTTGCCGCGTCCTTGCGATCGGGGACGTTGCAGGTGGTCTTTGCGACACTGGCCGCGACCGTGGCGATCTACATCACCTTTGGCAAAAGCCATTGGCGGCTGGGTCCGGTGATGCCGGGCGGGATCACGCGCGCGGTGCTGTCACCGGTGATCGGTTTTCTGTCGGTGCTGATGGGGATCGGGGGCGGATCCTTCGGGGTGCCGACCATGACCCTGTTCAATGTGCCGATCCACCGCGCGGTGGCGACAGCGGCGGGGTTCGGCGTGATCATCGCGGTGCCATCAGTTGCGGCGTTCCTGTTCGTTGATATCGCGGTGGCCCCGCCATTCACCATCGGAGCGGTCAACCTTGTGGCCTTTGTGCTGGTCATCGCGATGACCTTGATCACGGCCCCCTTGGGGGCAGCACTTGCCCACCGGACAGATCCTGTCCGCTTGAAACGGGTCTTTGGGGCTTTCCTGATCCTTGTGGCGCTGAACATGCTGCGCAAGGCTGTCGGCTGGTGACACAGGCGCTGCACCATGCCGGTTTTGCCCTGCTGCCGCATGATCCGGCGGTGGCGCGCTGGGCCGTTGCGGCCGATGCCGCCTGCGACCGCATGCTGCAAGGCGGCCCGCCGCTGCGCCATGGCGGGACATGGTGCGTGGGTGTCGATGCGCTGGACAATGGCCCCGACGGGTCGGTGGGCGGTGTGCCGCTGGCGGGGGCGTGGCGCGATCTGGTGCCTGTGCCGGACCACTGGCACCGCGCGCAGCTGTCGGTGGTGTTTCCGGGCTATCCCGCGCAGGACGCAGGCGATACCGACGCCGCCCATGCGTTTCGCGTGACCCGTTGTGCCGCGCATGTTGACGGATTGCATGCAGAAGGCGCACCGCAACGCCGGCATCTGCGCGAAGCGCATAGCTTCATCCTTGGGCTGCCGCTGAACGCCAGTATGGCCAGCCCCTTGGTCGTCTGGCCGGGCAGTCATGCCATCATGCGCGCGACCTTTGCCGCCTGTTTTGACGGGGTGCCGCCGACGCTGTGGGGCGATGTCGATGTTGCCGCCGCCTATCAGGACGCGCGGCGGCGCGTCTTTGCCAGCTGTCCGCAGGTGGCGGTGACAGCGCTGCCGGGGCAGGTGGTCGTGCTTGACCGGCACCTGTTGCACGGGGTGGCCCCATCGGATGCGGCGATCACCGATCAATGCCGCAAGATCGCCTATTTCCGCCCGCTGGGGCCTGTTGCGGACTGGCTGTCGCCGTCTTTCCGGCGCGCCTTGTAATCATTCAGTGATTTGCCGGCCTCGGCGACGAACAGGCTGGGCAGCACCCGCAGGGCGGTGATCTGGTCAACGCGGATCAGATCGAAATCGCGGCGTTTTTCGCACCAGACGACGCAGGTCCACAGCCGCCCCCAGTATTCCAGCTGCAACGGGCGCATGGTCCGGTCTTCGCCCTGCAAGGTCAGTGCGAGTTTCTGGCGCGTGCGCACGGCTTGGCGCAGTCGGGGCAGATGCTGGAACCCGCGCGCGGCATCCGCAAAAGGATAGATCGCAAAGCCATGCGCCGGCGCGCTGGCGGGATTTTCGGGCATCACGGCGTCAAGTTTCGCCAACAGCTGGCGCGCAGCCTGCGCAAGATCAGCATCTTCGGCCGCACCCACGGCGGACAGGCCCAGATGCAGCGCCTCGACCTCGGTCAGGGTCAGGTTCAGCGGGGGCAGGGTGATCGCCGCCGTGACATGATAGCCGACACCGCGTTCGCCCGAAATCGGCACACCAGAGGCGGCCAGCGTTTCCATATCGCGGTAAATGCTGCGCAAGGACACGCCCACCGCCGCCGCAAGGTCCTGGGCGCGGTGCAGGCTGCCATCGCGCAGGATCTGGACCAGCTGCATCAATCTATCAGCGCGGCGCATGGATGTCCTTTCAACGAGATCATTGTGCCAGTATTCTGGCAACTGACAATTATTTGGCACAAAGCGGAAATAGATCATAGAAAAAAGGGGGCTTGCAGCATCATTTTTTTGGAATGATCCCTTTCCTTGGGTCTTGGATAGGCATAGAAACCATCATCTGTGACAAGGGCGCATCCCGCCAGAGGAGAGAGACATGCTCAATAATATCGGCCTTCCCGGCCTTATCCTGATCGCGGTTGTCGTGCTGGTCCTGTTCGGGCGCGGCAAGATTTCCAGCCTGATGGGCGAAGTCGGCAAAGGCATCACCGCCTTCAAGCGCGGCGTCGATGACAGCAAGAAAGAACTTGACGATAACCTTGCCGAACCGCGCGACGTGACCCCCGAAGACCAAAAAGCCAAAGACAAAGTCTGAACAACACCCCGAAGGGATAGCCAGCCATGTTTGGTCTCGGCATGAGCGAAATGGTGCTGATCGGCATCGTGGCCCTGATTGTGATCGGGCCAAAGGATCTACCGGGCATGTTCCGGACCTTGGGCCAGTTCACTGGCAAGGCCCGTGGCATGGCGCGCGAATTTTCCCGCGCGATGGAAGCGGCGGCAGATGAATCTGGCATCAAGGACGTCAGCAAGACGATCCGCGCGGCGTCTGACCCCAAGAAATTCGGCGCCGATGCGCTGAAAGACGCGACCAGCTTTACCAAAGGTCCGGCGACGCAGGAACTGGCCGCGCAGCGCAAGGCGGCCAAGGCCAAAGCCGATGATCTGGCCAAGACCACACAGGAAAATGCGGCGCGCGCCGCGGTCAATGCGGCCCCCGCCACGCCCCCTGCGCCAAAGCCCGCAGCCCCCGCAGACGTGGCTGACACACCAAAGGACAAGGCATGAGCAAGTCTGACGAGATCGAAGACAGCTCTGCCCCGCTGATCGAACATCTGGCCGAATTACGCACCCGGCTGATCCGGTCGGTACTGGCGTTTATCGTCGGTATGATCATCAGCTTTACGGTCTGGAACCCGCTGTTCAACTTTCTGACGCTGCCTTTGTGCGATGCGCTGGCCGCGCGCGACCAATCCTGCGATCTTCAATTCATTGCACTTGAAGAAGGATTCTTTGTCGCGATTTCAATCTCGCTTTTGGGCGGGTTGATTATCGGTTTTCCGATCATTTCCTACCAATTGTGGCGTTTCGTGGCCCCCGGCCTGTACAAAAGCGAACAGGGGGCGTTTTTTCCCTTTCTGGTCGCTTCGCCCTTCATGTTCTTTATGGGGGCAGCCTTTGCGTATTACGTCATCACGCCGCTGGCCTTCGGGTTTTTCCTTGGGTTTCAGCAACCCGGCACTGTGATGTCTGGCACCGATGGCAGCACGCAGGCGGCGGGCATCCTGTTCCAAGGCTCGGCCAAGGCTTATCTAAGCCTGACGATCAAATTCATCGTGGCATTCGGCCTATGTTTCCAGCTGCCCGTGCTGCTGACGCTGATGGGCAAGGCAGGGCTGGTATCGGCCCGTGGCCTGCGCGGCACGCGCAAATATGCTGTCGTCGGCATCCTGATCGTTGCCGCCCTTGCGACACCACCGGATGTGGTGTCGCAGGTGATCCTGTTCGTCGTGGTTTACGGCCTTTACGAAGTGTCGATCCAGCTGGTCGCGCGGGTCGAACGCAAGCGCGAGGCGAAACTGCGTGCCGAAGGCCTGTGGGATGATGACCTGCACGGCGATGCCGCCATGGATGACGAGCAAAAGCCATGACCAAAGACACGTTGAAACGCATCGCGCGGGCATTGGAACGGATGCATCCCGCCCCGCAGAAAGCGCCCGATTTCGATGCCGCCGCCGCCTTTGTCTGGCATACGCAGCCTGACCGTCTGGAACCCGTGGATCGGATCAACCGTATTGATGTGTCCTTGCTGGTCGGTGTGAACCGGTCGCGCGATACGCTGCTGGCCAATACCCAGCGGTTCGCGGCGGGGATGCCAGCGAATAACGCGCTGCTCTGGGGTGCGCGGGGCATGGGAAAATCAAGCCTTGTCAAAGCGATACATGGCGCTGTTCAGGCGAAACATCCCGCGCTGAAACTGGTCGAGGTCCAGCGCGAGGATCTGCCCAGCATCACCCGCTGCCTGAATCTGCTGCGCAGATCGGATGCGCGGTTCATCCTGTTCTGCGATGACCTGTCATTCGGCCATGATGATGCGCATTACAAATCGCTCAAGGCGGTGCTGGATGGCGGGATCGAAGGGCGACCCGATAATGTGGTGCTTTATGCAACCTCGAACCGGCGCCACCTGATGCCGCGCGACATGATCGAGAATGAACGCTCCAGCGCGATTTCACCCTCCGAGGCGGTCGAGGAAAAAGTATCGCTGTCGGATCGTTTCGGGCTTTGGCTGGGGTTTCATCCCTGCGATCAGGATGATTATCTGGCGATGATCCGGGGCTATTGCGATGCTTTCGGCGTGACCATCGACGACGTGACCTTGCGGGCCGAGGCGATCGAATGGCAGGCCACACGCGGCAGCCGGTCAGGCCGCGTGGCCTGGCAATATTTCACCGATCTGGCAGGACGGCAGGGCGTGCGTCTGCCGTAAGGTGGATGTTGATCCACCTGACCTAGGGCAGGAAATCCATTGGATCGACGCTTTGCAGCCCGCGGCGCACCTCGAAATGCAAAAAGCTGGGGTTGCCCGCGCGGACCTTGCCGATGACCTGGCCACGGCTGACGCTGGCATCCTTCTGCACCGCCAGATTGTCCATCTGCGTATAGACCGTCAGCAGCCCGTCCGCATGCCGGATCACCACGATGGACCCGCCGGATGTATCGGTCGTCACCGCCGCCACACTGCCAGCATCGGCGGCGCGCACATCGGTCCCTGCGGGAACGCCGAAATCGACGCCTTCATTGCTGCCGGGCGCATAGGCGCGGATGATGCTGCCTTGTACGGGCGCGGCAAGCCGGCTGGCGCTGGCTGCAGGTGCGGCGGGGGCAGGCTTGCCGGTATCCGGTGTTTGTGGTGCTGCGACAGGGGCTGTGGCTGCTGGCAAAGGTGTCGCCGCACTGGGTGGCACAGGCGTTTCGCTGCCGGCACCGGGTGCCGTGACAACAGCGGCTGGCGCGCGTTGTGGTGCCACACCACCCTGCGGGATCAGCAGATACTGGCCTTCGCGGATGGTGAATTCGGCATTCAGCCCGTTCCATTCCGCAATCGCGGTGACCGGCACATTGTAAAGCCGCGAGATTGAAAACGCAGTTTCCCCGCGCACGACCTGATGGCGGATCGGTTCCGCACCGACGGCCGCTGTGGCGGGCGTGACTGCTGCGGCCGGCGCCGCTTGGTCAGCAGGGGGCAGTGCAGTTGCGGTGATCTGCCCGCCTTCGGCATCCGCACGATCCAGCGCCGATGTCGCGACAGCGGCCACATCAAAGGGTTGCTGGGTCACGGGCACGCTGGCGGCGTCTGGCAAGCGGTTTGGTAAGGCCACGATCTCGTCGCGGCGCAGGATCGTATCAGGGTCGATCCCGTTATATTGCGCCACCGTGTTGGCATCCAGACCCAGCCGGATCGCAATGCTGCGTATCGTATCGTCCTGCTGGGCCACCACAACCTGATAGGTTGGATAAGAAATCACGCCACGGTCATCCGGGCTGGGCCGCTTGGGCAAATCCTGAACGGCACTTGCAGTGCTGAACCCGTTGCCCAGATCGCGCATATCAGGGTCAAATCCTTCGCAGGCCGCAAGAGCGGCCAATGCAACGCTGGTCAGCAATAGGGTTCTGATGGTGCTTTGCTCTTGGGCCATTCTACCGCTCCTTGTGCAGGCTCGTCCCTTGTTGCCTGGACGATACCTTATTTTGTGGCAGTTTACTCTTGTCCGAGCCCTTCTAGCAAGGGCACAAACCGGACAGCGCGCAATTCGTCGTATTCATAGCCAGTGTCAAGCCGGGTCACACGGATCAGGCTTTGCACAGCGTCTGATTGTCCCACAGGCAGCACCATGATCCCGCCCACGCGCAATTGCGCCAGCAAAGGCCCCGGCGGGTCTTCAGCAGCAGCAGTGAGCAGAATCCGGTCGAACGGCGCCTGATCCGGCAGGCCGTGGCTGCCATCAGCGGTAAAGGTGATGATATTGGCGATCTGTTGATCAGCAAAGATCTGGCGCGCCTTTTCGGCCAAGCTGCGATAGCGGTCGATCGTATACACCCGGCGCGCAAGCTTGCTCAGGATCGCGGCCTGATAGCCGGACCCTGTCCCGATCTCCAGCACCTTGTCGCGCGGATTGACCTGCAAGGCCTGCGTCATCAACCCCACGACCGACGGTTGCGATATGGTCTGGCCGCAGGCGATGGGCAGGGGCATGTCCTCATAGGCGCGGTCTGCGAAAATGCCCCGCACGAATGCGGCGCGGTCCACCTGTTCCATCGCGGTCAGAACGCGGGTATCGGTGACACCCTTGCTGCGCAGCGCATAAAGGAACTGCATCTTGGTATCCGCGTCAAAGCTCACGCCAGCGCCTCTTGCAGGGTATCCAGCATGGCGCGGTCGGTCAGGTCCGCGCGCATCGGGGTGACGGAAATATAGCCGTCCAGATTGACGGCGGCGTCGGTGCCGGGTTCGGTGGCCACATCCTGCGCGCCGCCCCGCACCCACAAAAACCGCCGCCCACTGGGCGAGGTTTGCGCCTCGGCGGAAAAATGCGTGCCGCGCCTGAACCCTTGGGCGGCGGCGCGCATGCCTTTGACATCCGCACCGGCGACAGGCGGGAAATTCACGTTATAGAACAGCCGGTAATCGGCATCATCCCACAGATCGCGCGCCATCAACCGGCGCACGACATCCGCGCCATGCGTGGCTGCGGCATCGAAGGGATCATCCAGATCGCGGTTGGCGGGGCCGAAATACTGCGACAGCGCAATGGCGGGGATGCCTTGCAACGCGGCTTCCATCGCGCCGCCGATCGTGCCGGAATAAAGCGTGTTTTCCGCGGCATTGTTGCCCCGGTTCACGCCCGACAGCACCAGATCGGGGCGTGCGTCAATCATCACATCATAAAGCCCCGCAATCACGCAATCGGCGGGCGATCCTTCGGCGGCAAAGCGGCGGGGGGCCAGTTCGGCGATCATCGTCGGATGGGTATAGCTGATGCAATGGCCGACGCCGGATTGTTCAAACGCGGGGGCGACGGTCCAGACTTCGCCCGTTGGGCCTGCGATATCCTGCGCAATGCGGGTCAGCACCTGCAGGCCGGGGGCGTTGATGCCATCGTCATTGGTGATCAGAATACGCATAGACTGCCCTTTGCTGTTGGCAAATACCTAGGCCAGCAGCCCAGCGGCGGCAAGCCGCGCAAGGCCGGTCTGCCTTCCGCGTCCGCCTTTGTGGCGCAAAGGACCCAGAGGCCGGGTCAGTCGGCCAGTATCTGGGGCAATAGCCGTGCGGCCTCGGCCATAGGCTCGGTCAGGGTGCTGCGATCTTCGCCGGGGTAGAACCGCGCACGGGTGGCGGTTGGCATCGGCGCGGGTGTCAGGATCTGCACCAGCGGGCCGGTCTTGACCGATTCCGCCTGCCAGCTGCTGGCAAGGGCGATCTGTGCGGCCTTGGTTGCGCCGTAAGCGCCGAAAAACTGCTGCCCGCCGCGTGGGTCGTCAAAGAACACGGCCTTGCCGGTCTGGCCCAGCAAGGGGCTGACATAGGCGATCAGGCGGGCGGTGGCCTCGACATTGATCGTCATGGATTTGCTCAGGTCCTTGGGGCCGATATGCCCCGCAGGGGCCAAGGGGGCGGCATGGACGGCGGTGTGCAGCCACAGGTCGATCTTGCCCCAGCGGTCGAATATCCCCCGGCACAGCTGCTGCATGGCGGCATCGACGGTGATATCCATCGGCGCAAGGGTCGCCGCCCCGCCTGCAGCCTGAATGGCATCGTCGAGTTCTTCCAGCGCGCCCACGGTTTTCGCCACGGCGATGATGTGATGGGTCGGCGCCAGCTGGCGGGCCAGCGCCGCGCCCAGGCCGCGCGATGCGCCGGTGATCAATGCAATCTGTGTCATGGCGCGTCTGTCCAACGAACGCAGCCCCGCGTCAAGAGGGATCAGTGCCGCGCTATTCTGCTGCCGTCTTGGTCTGGAACCCGTCTTCGATCATGTCGGAGGGGGCGACAGGGTATTCGCCCGAAAAACACGCATCACAATAGGCTGGCGAAGCCGGATCGCGCCCGTTCTTCTGGCCCACGGCGCGGTACAACCCCTCCAGCGAGATGAATTTCAGACTATCCACCCCGATATGCACGCGCATTTCTTCTTCACTCATGGTCGCGGCCAGCAATTTGTCGCGCTGCGGCGTGTCCACCCCGTAAAAACAGGGCCAGGCCGTGGGCGGGCTGGCGATGCGGAAATGCACCTCGGCGGCACCCGCATCAAGGATCATGTCCTTGATCTTTTGGCTGGTGGTGCCGCGCACCACACTGTCATCGACCAGAATGATCCGCTTGCCGCGCACCAACGCGCGGTTGACGTTCAGTTTCAGCCGCACGCCCATGTTGCGGATTTGCTCGGAGGGTTCGATGAAGGTCCGGCCCATATATTGGTTGCGGATGATCCCCATCGCATAGGGAATGCCCGATTGCAGGCTGTAGCCAATCGCCGCAGGCGTGCCACTGTCTGGCACAGGACAGACCAGATCGGCGTCAACGGGGGCTTCTTTTGCCAGTTCGCGGCCGATGTTTTCGCGGGTTTCATAGACCGACCGGTCCCCGAGGATCGAATCAGGCCGGCTGAAATAGACATGTTCAAAAATGCAAAACCGCGATTTCGCACGGCGAAACGGGAAATGGCTTTGCACACCTTTGTCGCTGATCACAACCATTTCGCCCGGTGCGATGTCGCGGATGAATTCGGCCCCGATGATATCAAGCGCGCAGGTCTCTGACGACAGCACCCAGCCGTCGCCCAATTGCCCCAGCACCAGCGGGCGCACGCCCAAAGGATCGCGGCAGCCGATCAGCTTGGTGCGGGTCATGGCGACGATGGAGAACGCGCCTTCGACCTTGCGCAACGCCTCTTCCATCCGGTCGGGGATATTGCGGCCCATGGACCGGGCCATCAGGTGGATGATACATTCGCTGTCCGACGAGCTTTGAAAGATCGACCCTCGTTCGATCAATTCCTTACGCAGCGCCCGTGCATTGGTAAGATTGCCGTTATGCGCGATGGCGGCACCGCCCATGGAAAATTCGCCAAAGAACGGCTGCACGTCGCGGATCGCGGTCTGGCCTTTCGATCCGGCGGTGGAATAGCGCACATGCCCGATCCCGATCGTGCCGGGCAGGGTTTCCATGACCTTTTGATTGGTGAAATTATCGCGCACCAGCCCCATGCGGCGGGCCTGATTGAAACCGGTTGCGGGGTCATGCGTGACGATGCCACCCGCCTCTTGGCCGCGATGTTGCAGCGCATGCAGCCCAAGGGCCACAAAGTTTGACGCATCGGTGATGCCGACGACGCCAAACACGCCACATTCCTCGTGCAGCTTGTCGTCGTCAAAGGGATGGGCGGGAAGGTCTTTGCAAGACAATGGGCTGCTCCGAATCCGTGGGAGGGCGATTTGCCTCTACTTAGTCGCTGGCGGCGCGGGTGTCACGAAACGATCATGAAGATCTGTATCAAAGCGTGCCCTGAACCAAAAAAGCCACCGCAAAGTTGCGATGGCTTTGATCGGTGATCCGAATCTTGCGCTTATTCGGTGACGGGGGCAGGGGCTGTGATCGGGGTGATCTCGGTTGCGGGGGCGCCGCAATTGCCGACCAGATCCTGATATTGCTGGGTGATCCAGCCAAGCGCCTGTTCGGGGTTTTGTGCCTCGATCCGCGCGGTCAGCTGGGCAAAGATATCAGCCGACCGGCTGTCGTCGATCATGTCAATCGCTTGGGTCGCAAAGATTGTGTCATAGACAAAGAACGCGACCGCTACCAACAGGATGCCGCGCAACACGCCAAAGAAGAACCCAAGCCCCTGATCGATTCCACCAATTGCGGAGCGCTGCACAACGCTGGAGAACAGCGGCGTAAAGATCGACACGACCACCAGCGCCAGCGCAAAGACCGCTGCAAAGGCCGCGATGATCGCAAGTTCGCAGCTGTCGCCGATAAAATCGCCGACGATCGGGATTTGCCGCACCAGCGGTTCGACCTGCGGCGCAAAGGTAAAGGCGATGACAGCCGCACCGATCCAGCCCAAAATCGCCATGGTTTCGCGTACAAGACCACGGCTGTAGGCCAGCACCCCCGAAAGCAATATGATGATTGCCACGCCTGCGTCGACGAGTGTGAAACCGTCCATGCTTCGTCTTCTCCTACCATTGGCGCATTACCGCGCGCCGAATACGTCTTCTACAAATGCGGCCAAATCATGGGCTTGACGCAGATTTATCCCCTTGACCGCGACCTGCTTGGCCTGTTGCGGGGTGATCGCAGAGGTAAAACCAAGTTTCTCGGCCTCTTTCAATCTATTTTCGGTCTGCACCACCGGGCGCAGCGCGCCTGACAGGCTGATTTCCCCGAAAATCACGGCATCCGACGGCACTGCCGCATCCTCGCGCGCGGACACAAGGGCGGCGGCAACTGCAAGGTCGGCGGCCGGTTCTGAAATCCGCAACCCCCCTGCGACGTTCAGGTAAACGTCCAATCCGGTGAACGGCACGCCGCAGCGCGATTCCAGCACAGCAAGGATCATTGCCAACCGCCCGCCATCCCAACCGACGACCGACCGGCGCGGCTGGCTATGGGGTGAGGGCGCGACAAGCGCCTGTATCTCGCACAGCATCGGGCGGGTGCCTTCGATGCCCGCGAACACGACCGACCCGGGGGCAGGGGCGCCGCGTTCGGACAAAAACAGCGCCGACGGGTTCTTGACCTCGGCCAACCCCTTGCCGGTCATCTCGAACACGCCGATTTCATCGGCGGGGCCAAAGCGGTTTTTCACCGCGCGCAGGATGCGGAACTGGTGGCCACGCTCGCCTTCGAAGTAAAGCACGGTATCGACCATATGTTCCACGACGCGCGGACCTGCGATGCTGCCGTCCTTGGTGACATGGCCGACCATGACGACCGACATGCCGTTGCGTTTGGCGAATGTCGTCAGCTCATGCGCCGATGCGCGGACCTGGGACACGCTGCCCGGCGCGCTGTCGACATGATCGGCCCACATCGTCTGGATCGAATCGATAATCGCCAGATCGGGCTTTTCGGCCTCCAGCGTGGTCAGGATGTCGCGCAGGTTGGTTTCGGCGGCCAGCCGGACAGGGCTTTTTTCCAGCCCCAGACGGCGCGCGCGCATCTGCACCTGTGCGGTCGATTCCTCGCCCGAAATATAGATCACCTTCAGCCCGTTGCGCGCGAACCGGGCGGCCGCCTGCAACAGCAGCGTGGATTTGCCGATCCCCGGATCGCCGCCCACCAGCAGAGCCGAGGCCTTGACCAGCCCGCCGCCCAGCACGCGGTCAAGTTCTGCCACACCGGCCTGTGTGCGGGGGGGTTCGGGTTCATGCGTGTCCAGATCAATCAGCGGGATCGGCTTGCCGCGCAAGGCACCCAAGGATTTGCCCTTGGGTCCGCTGGCCAAAGCCTTGTTTTCGGTGATCGTGTTCCATGATTGACAGGCATCGCATTGCCCCGACCATTTGGAATAGGCGGCACCGCATTCAGAACAGGTAAAGGACAGGTCTTTTGCCATGCTCAGCTTTTGGCCTGATCAGGGCTTGCATGCAAGCGATCCCGCGCCGTTAGCCCCGAGATCAGGATCGACACCAGAACACAGGCGGTGAACAGATAGAGCCCCCAAGCGGTTTCCACCCGCCCCCATCCCATGCTTTTGAACACCACGATATAAAGCGCGATCAAGAACACATCCGCCATCGCCAGCTTGCCCAGCCAGCCCAGCAAAGGCAGGCTGCGGTCCGCCAGCAGGCCAAAATGGACCAAGGCCAGCAAGATCGTTTTGAGATAGGGCAAGAACAGAGCCAGCGCGGTGACCACCAGCGCCAGCACCACATCGCTGCCCCAAAGCGATTGCAACCCCGTGATGACCGAGATTTCAGACAGGCTGAACAGGGGCAACAAGCCTGCGCGCATCAGCGGCGCGAACCAGGCGACAGGAAACAGGATCAGCAGCGACAGGTTGGCGTAAACCAGCGTCCGCTGCATCACTTGCCATAGATCCGGCGGGTATAGCGCCCGCCCAGCTGCGTCAGCAATTCATAGCCGATGGTGCCTGCGCGGCGGGCGACATCATCGACGCTTTGTTCCGCACAGATCAGCGACAGCGCCTTGGGGTCTTCGGGCAGGTCGGTCACATCGACGGTCATCAGGTCCATCGACACGCGGCCCACCAGTTTGCAGGGCGTCTTGCCATGATAGAAAATCGCGCGGTCCGACAGCGACCGGATGATGCCGTCGGCATAGCCGCCCGATATCGTGGCGATGCGCGAAGGGCGTTCCGCCTGCCAGCTGTTGCCGTAACCCACAACCTCGCCCTGCGCGACATCGCGGATCTGGACCACGGGGAATTCCAGTGCGATGGCGGGCGTGCCTTGGGCGTAAGGTTCCGCCCCATAAAGCCCGATCCCCGGACGGGTCAGATCAAAATGATATTCCGGTCCCAGCAGGATACCGCCCGTCGCGGACAAGGACCGTGGCACGCCGATCCCGTCCGTCATCATGTGGAAGTTTTCCAATTGATGCGGGTTCATCGGATGGTCGGGTTCATCGGCACAGGCCAGATGGCTCATCACCAAAGTCGGGTTCTGGTCCAGCGCCAGCCCCGCAATCGCCGCCCATTCCTGCATTTCCAGCCCCAGCCGGTTCATGCCGGTATCAAGCTGGATGCCGAACGGATGGCCGGGCAGGGTTTCGAAATGATGCGTCACCTGTTCCACGGAATTGAGCATGGGCGTCAGGTTCAGATCGCGGATCGCGGGGGTGTCGCCTTTCATATGGCCGGAAAAGACGTTGATTTCAGGTCGCGGGCCCAGTTCGGCACGAATGGGTGCGGCCTCTTCGGCGACGGCGACGAAAAACTGGCGCACGCCCACCTTGAACAGCGCCTTGGCAACAGTGACCGACCCCAGACCATAGCCATTGGCCTTGATCACGGCGGCGGTTTTGCAATTTGTCATGGCGTCCAGCGCGCGCCAATTGGCGACGACAGCGTCAAGGTCGATGGTCAGGCGTCCGGTGCTCATAAGCGTCCTTTTGGCAGGGGCAGGCGGAGGCGGCAAGGGCGGATGCGCATCGCGTCCCTAGAACTGCTGATCGCCGCCTTGCTGCCAGGGTTTGACAAGGTTGCCAAAGCGGGTGAACTTGCCTTCAAAGCTCAGCTCCACCGTGCCGATGGGGCCGTGGCGCTGTTTACCGATCACGACCTCGGCCTTGCCATGCAGGCGTTCCATCTCTTCCTGCCATGTGGCCATCTTTTCCATCTCGTGATCGCCCGGCTTTTCGCGTTCCTTGTAGTATTCCTCGCGGAACACGAACATCACGACATCGGCGTCCTGCTCGATCGATCCGGATTCGCGCAGGTCGGACAATTGCGGGCGCTTGTCCTCGCGGCTTTCGACCTGACGCGACAGCTGCGACAGGGCGATCACGGGGATGTTCAATTCCTTGGCGATGGCTTTCAGGCCCATCGTGATCTCGGAAATCTCGTTGACGCGGTTTTCCGACCGGCCGGTGCCGCGCACCAGTTGCAGATAGTCGACGATCAGCACATCCAGCCCGTGGGTGCGTTTCAGGCGCCGCGCGCGGGCGGCCAGCTGTGCAATCGGCAGGGCAGGCGTGTCGTCGATGAACAAAGGACAGGCTTCCAGCGATTTGGCGGCATCGACGAAGCGGCGGAATTCGGTTTCGGTCATGTCGCCACGGCGGATCTGTTCAGACGGCACTTCGGCGGCTTCCGACAGGATCCGCGCGGCCAGCTGTTCGGCGCTCATTTCCAGCGAATAGAAACCGACGACACCGCCATCGACCGCGCCCTCGGTGCCATCGGGCAGGATGCCTTTCTTATACGCCTTGGCCACGTTGAACGCGATGTTCGTCGCCAGCGAGGTTTTGCCCATCGACGGACGCCCTGCAAGGATCAGCAGGTCGGATTTGTGCAAACCGCCCAGTTTCTTGTCCAGATCGATCAACCCGGTCGATACGCCCGCCATGCCACCCTCGCGCTGATAGGCGGCGTTGGCCATATTCACCGCATCGGTGACGGCGCGCAGGAACGACTGGAACCCCTGATCGGTCGTGCCCTGTTCGGCCAGCGCATAAAGCGCCTGTTCTGCTTCGACGATCTGGTCTTTGGGTTCGCTGTCCACATCGACCTTGGCGGCCTTGTCGGCGATGTTGCGGCCCACCTGGATCAATTCGCGGCGCACCGCCAGATCATAGATCATCTGCGCATAATCGCGCGCGGCAAAGGCCGAAATCGCCGCCCCCGCCAGACGCGCCAGATAGGCCGGCCCGCCCAGTTCCTTCAGCCCCTCGTCATCTTCCAGAAAGGTCTTGAGCGTGACAGGGCTGGCCAGCGCGTTCTTGGAAATTCGCGTGGCGGCGGTTTCGAAAATACGCGCGTGCACGGGGTCATAGAAATGTTTCGGCCCGATGATCGCAGCGACCCGGTCGAAAATATCGTTATTGGTCAGGATCGCCCCCAAAAGCTGTTGTTCAGCCTCGATCGAATGGGGCATCAGATCGACGCTGGCACCTGTCGTGCCGGACGCGTTGAAGGTCGCTATTTCGTTCATCACTTACCTCGCATGTCGCAATGTCATAGCAGGCCTTGGTGCGGAGTTCACCTTGTATAACTGTGTGGACAGATGGCGGGATAAGGCGGTGCATAACGCCTATGGCTGCAACCCGCCTACCAGATGCGGCAGGCGCGGCACGCTGCCCGACCAGATATCGGGCGCGCGCGATTCTTGCGCGCCCGCCTGTGGATAAGTTCAGGCAGACGGCTGCCAACCCGCCGGATCATGCAGATAGGCCTCGACCGCCGCCAGCGTTTCGGGGTCATAGGCGCCACGCGCCTTGGCCTCGGCCAGCACGTCCCACCATGTGCACAGATGCAGCAATTGCACGCCATGATCGGCCAGCGTCTGTTCGACGCCGTCGAAAATCCCGTAATAGAAAATCACCGCCGTCGCGCAACAGGTGGCCCCCGTTTCACGGATCGCATCGACAAAGGACAGTTTCGATCCGCCATCGGTGGTCAGATCCTCGACCAAGAGCACGCGCTGGCCTTCGGTCATCACGCCTTCGATACGGGCGTTGCGCCCATATCCCTTTGGTTTCCTGCGCACATAGGTCATCGGCAGCGCAAGCCGTTCGGCCACGAGTGCGGCAAACGGAATCCCCGCCGTCTCGCCACCCGCGATATTGTCAAAGGCTTCGAAACCCGCCTCGCGCATGATCGTGACGGACAAAAAATCCATCAGCGTGGACCGGATGCGCGGGAATGAAATCAGCTTGCGGCAATCCACATAGGTCGGTGCTTTCTTGCCCGATGCATGGGTGAACGGCTCGCGCGCATTAAAGGCGATTGCGCCGATTTCCAGCAGCATAGAGGCGCTCAGCCGTGCAATTTCAGCCTTGTCAGGATAGCAGGAGGGGATCATGGCAGTCGCTTTCTCATCGTTCGAGTATAAATATCCCCCGCGCGGAGCGCCGGGCGTCAGCCCGTCACGCGCCAGTGCAGATCGAACCCTGGGTTGAACAGGGTCACAGGACCGTCGCCGGTTTCGATCCTGTCGGGATAGGGGACAGGGTCGCCCTTGGTCAGGGTGATCGTCGCCTCATTCGGCGGCAGGCCGTAAAACATCGGCCCGTTGAGCGAGGTGAAAGCTTCAAGCTTGCGCAACGCGCCCGCGACATCGAACACTTCGGCCAGGCAGGACATGGTATTGGTCGCGGTGAATATTCCCGCGCAACCGCAGCTTTGCAGCTTTGCATCATCGGTATGGGGTGCTGAATCAGTCCCAAGGAAAAACCGTTTATCCCCCGACACCGCCGCCTGCACCAAGGCAATCCGGTGCGTTTCCCGCTTGGCAACGGGCAGGCAATAGAAATGCGGCTTGATCCCACCGGCCAGAATATGGTTGCGGTTGATGATCAGGTGATGCGTGGTCATCGTGGCAGCCAGATTTTTCGGGTTGTCGCGCACATAATCGACAGCATCCTGCGTGGTCACATGTTCCATCACGACCTTGAGATCCGGCACTTTCTTGCGCAGCGGCTTGAGGATCTTGTCGATGAAAACGGCCTCGCGGTCGAAAATGTCGATATCGTGGTTGGTGACCTCGCCATGCACACATAGCGGCATGCCGATCTCGGCCATCGCCTCTAGCACTGGGCGAACCTTTTCAAAGTCACGCACACCCGATGCCGAATTGGTCGTGGCCCCGGCAGGGTAGAGCTTGACCGCCGTGGCGATCCCAGCGGCATGGGCTGCGCGCACATCTGCGGGGTCGGTCGCCTCTGTCAGGTAAAGCGTCATCAGCGGCGTGAAATCCATACCCTCGGGCAGCGCCGCCATGATCCGGTCACGATAGGCAGCTGCCTGCGCGCCCGTCACCACGGGCGGCACCAGATTGGGCATGACGATGGCGCGGGCGAAATGGCGCGCGGTTTCAGGCAGAACCGCGCGCAGCATCGCACCATCGCGCAGATGCAGATGCCAGTCATCGGGGCGGCGGATCGTCAGGCTGGTCAGGTTTTTATCGGGCATGGCAGTGCAATTACACAATCGTGATTGCGCTGACCATCCCTTTCCTGCGGTCTAGAAAAACGCCTGCAACCCAGTCTGCGCCCGCCCAAGGATCAGCGCATGCACGTCATGGGTGCCTTCATAGGTGTTGACCGTCTCCAGATTGACCATATGGCGCATGATCTGGAAATCCTCGGAAATGCCGTTGCCGCCATGCATGTCACGCGACGCCCGCGCGATATCCAGCGCCTTGCCGCAATTGTTGCGCTTCATCAGGCTGATCATCTCGGGTGCTGCGCGGCCCGTCTCCATCAAACGGCCCAGTTGCAGGGCGGCCTGCGTGCCAAGCGCGATCTCGGTCTGCATATCGGCCAGTTTCTTCTGAAACAGCTGGGTCTGCGCCAAAGGCTTGCCGAATTGCTTGCGGTCCAGCCCATATTGGCGTGCGGCATGCCAACAGGCTTCCGCAGCCCCCATCACACCCCATGCAATGCCGTAGCGCGCACGGTTCAGACAGCCGAACGGCCCTTTCAACCCCTGCACGCCGGGCAACAGCGCATCCTCGCCGACCTCGACATTATCCATCACGATCTCGCCGGTGACCGATGCGCGCAGGCTCAGCTTGCCGCCGACCTTGGGCGCGCTCAGCCCCTTGCTGCCCTTGTCCAGCACAAAGCCGCGGATCTTGCCGCCATGCGCCTCGGATTTGGCCCAGACCACGAACACATCGGCAATCGGCGCATTGCTGATCCACATCTTGGACCCGTTCAGCACGTAACCACCGGCAGTCTTTTTCGCGGTTGTCTTCATCCCCGCAGGGTCGGACCCCGCATCCGGTTCGGTCAGCCCGAAACAGCCGATCAGCGTGCCTGCCGCCAGCCCGGGCAGGTATTTCGCGCGCTGCGCATCGGACCCATAGGCATGGATCGGATACATCACCAAGGACGATTGCACCGACATCATCGACCGATAGCCGCTATCCACCCGTTCAATCTCGCGCGCGACAAGACCGTAAGTGACATAGCCCGCGCCCAGCCCGCCATATTCTTCAGGAATCGTCAGGCCCAGCAATCCGGCTTCGCCCATCAGGCTGAAAATCTCGGGTTCGACCAAAGCATCGCGATAGGCCGCCGTCACGCGCGGCTGCAATTTGTCCTGCGCAAACTGGCGCGCGGCGTCACGCAACATGCGTTCATCTTCGGTCAGCTGATCCTCCAGACGCAGCGGATCGGCCCAGTCGAACGGGCCAAGATCAGGGCCAAAGCCGGTGGCGGTGATGGGGGCATTCTGATTCATGATGGGGCTCCTTCCTGCCACAAATCTAGGGCGCGGCAGGCATGGGGGCAATGCATGCCTTGACGCAGGGCGCGGCGAATGCAGCTATAGGCGGACAGGGGGGATCACATGGCATTTGATACAATCGACGCGGTGCAGGCCGCCTTGGGCAATGAAGGCTATATTTGCGGCAGACCACTGGCGACGGTCGTGTTTCTGGCCTTGCGCCTTGGCCGGCCCCTGTTTCTCGAAGGCGAGGCCGGCACCGGCAAGACCGAAATCGCCAAGGCGCTCGCCGCAGCCCTTGGCCGCCGCCTGATCCGGCTGCAATGCTACGAAGGGCTCGACGCCTCCTCTGCCGTCTATGAATGGAATTTCGCCGAACAGATGATCGCGATCCGCACCGCCGAGGCGACAGGCGGCGCCGACCGCGATGCGCTGAAATCGGAACTATTCACCTCAGATTACCTGATCGAACGCCCCCTGCTGCAAGCCATGCGCCCGCAGCCCGGCGGCGCGCCGATCCTGCTGATCGACGAGCTTGACCGCACCGACGCCCCGTTCGAGGCGTTCCTGCTCGAAGCACTCTCCGATTTCCAGGTCACCATCCCCGAATTGGGCACGATCAAGGCGGCGGAACCCCCCATCGTGATCCTGACCTCGAACCGCACGCGCGAAGTCCACGACGCGCTCAAACGCCGCTGTCTTTACCATTGGGTCGATTACCCTGATTTCGACCGCGAAATCGCGATCCTGCAGGCCCGCGCGCCCGAAGCCAGCGCTGCCCTTTCAGCAGAGGTCGTGGCTTTCGTCCAGCGGCTGCGCGACGAGGATCTCTATAAAAAACCCGGCGTGGCCGAAACCATCGACTGGGCGAAATGCCTGCTCGCACTCGATGTCGTGAACCTGTCGCCCGAGGTGATCAGCGACACTTTGGGCGCGCTTTTGAAATATCAGGACGACATCCAGAAACTGCAAAACGCACAGGCCAAACGCATCCTCGACGACGCCCGCGCCAGCCTGTCCCCATGACGCCCCATCTTCCGAGCAGAAATATCCCACAGGGGTCTGGGCCAAAAGAAATTGGGGATGTGAAATCCCCAGTCTACGCCCCGCTGCAATTGCCGGACGACCCCAAACTGGCTGGCAATATCACCCATTTCGCGCGCGCCTTGCGCAAGGCGGGCGTGAAACTCGGCCCCGGACGGGTGATCGACGCGATCACCGCGGTGCAGGCAGTGGGGTTCACCGGGCGCGCGGATTTTTATTGGACCCTGCACGCCTGTTTCGTCTCCAAACCCGAAGACAGCGCCATTTTCGCGCAATTGTTCCGGCTTTACTGGCGCGATCCGCAATATATGGAACAGATGATGTCGCTGCTGACCCCGATGGTGCATGGCGTGCAACAGGATCGCGCGGCAGAGGCGGCGGAAAAACGCGCAGCCCAAGCCTTGCTCGACGGACGCGAACCACAAGCGCCAGAGGCACCGGCCCGCGAGGACGAGATCGAGATCGACATCGACGCAAGCCAGACGGCATCGGCCGAGGAACGCCTGCGCCAGCTGGATTTCGAACAGATGAGCACGGCGGAAATGGCCGCCGCCACGCGGATGCTGGCAGAGTTGCGCCTGCCGGTGCCACCGATCCTGACGCGGCGCAGACAGGCCTTGCCGGGGCCTTTGGCGGATTGGAAACAGACGATGCGGCGCGCCGCGCGGCAGGGTGGCGAGATCGGCAAGCTGGCCACCGCGCGCAAACGCATACGTTACCCCAATCTTGTGGTGCTGTGCGATATTTCCGGCTCGATGTCGTCCTATTCGCGCGCTGTGCTGCATTTCGTCCATGCGGTTGCCAACCGCGAAGGCCAGGGCTGGGCGCAGGTCCATGCCTTTACCTTTGGCACGCGGCTGACCAATATCACCCGGCACATGCGCAGGCGTGATGTCGATGCGGCCCTTGCCGCCGCTGGCGCGCAGGCGCAGGATTGGGAAGGTGGGACGCGGATCGGGGCCTGCCTGCATGATTTCAACCGCGACTGGGCGCGGCGTGTCGCGGGGCAGGGGGCGGTCGTGCTATTGATCACCGACGGGCTGGACCGCGACGCCACCCATGATCTGGGGCGGGAAATGGAACGGATGCAACTGTCCTTTTCGCAATTGATCTGGCTCAATCCACTGTTGCGCTGGGACGGGTTTGCGCCGCTGGCGCGCGGGATCGCGCAGATGCTGCCCCACTGCAGCAGTTTTCGGGCCGCGCATAACGTGGCATCCTTGGCCGGTCTGGCCGCCGCATTGACGCGCCCCGATGACGGGGGCGAAAAACGGCGGATGCTGGCGGCGTTGCATGGGTCATGACCCATGCCACAGGTGGCCTATAGAAAGGGAAGAGAATGACAAACGACCCCGCCGCGCTGGCGTTGCACTGGGCGCAGACCGGTCGCAAAGTGGCCTTGGCCACCGTGGTCGCCACATGGGGATCGGCGCCGCGCGGTGTCGGCAGCCAGTTGGTGATCGACGCGGATGGCGCGATGGAAGGCTCGGTCTCGGGCGGCTGCGTCGAAGGCGCTGTCGTTCTGGCCGCCATGGATGCCATCACGGCAGGGCAACACGCGATCCTTGAGTTCGGGGTCAGCGATGACGCGGCTTTCGCCGTAGGTCTGGCCTGTGGCGGGCAGATCAAGGTGCTGGTCCAGCCGGTGGGCGATGGCCTGAGCATCACGACCCTGCAGGCCTTGGCCGAGGCGCGCGCCGCCGCCCGCCCCATCGGGCTGGCCACTGATCTGGCGACCGGCAGCAGCCGGATCATCACCCCTCCTGACGCGCCCGACCGGTTCCGCCTTGACCGTGCGGGGCTGGACGACGACGGCACGTTCATCACCATCCAGAACCCGCCCTTGCGCATGATCATCGTGGGCGCGGTGCATATCGCGCAGCCCTTGGTCGGGATGGCACGCGCCTGTGGCTATGCGCCGGTGCTGATCGACCCGCGCGGCGCCTTCGGTTCTGACGCGCGGTTTCCGGGCGAGACGATCATCGAGGATTGGCCGGACGAGGCATTGGACGCCCTCAAACCCGATGCGCGCACCGCCATCGTGACGCTGACCCATGATCCCAAGCTGGACGATCCCGCGATCATGGCCGCCCTGCGCAGCGATGTGTTCTATCTGGGCTGTCTGGGGTCCACCCGCACCCATGCCAAGCGCGTGGCGCGGTTGCAGGCGGCGGGGTTCACTGACGCGGATATCGCGCGCATCCATGCACCTGTGGGGCTGGATATCGGCGGTCGCCAGCCGGCGGAAATCGCGCTCAGCATCATGGCGCAGATCACGCAAACCCTGCGGTACGCCAGATGAGGTTTGGCCCCGTTCCCGTGGCGGATGCGCTGGGCGCCATTCTGGCCCATGCAGTGCCAGCCGGTGCGACGCTGTTGCGCAAGGGCAAGCTGCTGGACCCCGCCGATATCGCGGCCTTGCAGGGCGCGGGCGTGCGGCAGGTCACGGTTGCCATGCTTGATCCGGGTGATCTGGATGAAAACGCGGCCGCCGCGAAACTGGCGCGCGCGCTGGTGAGCACGCATGTCACTGTCAGCGCGGCAGCGACGGGGCGCGTGAACCTTTTTGCGCAGGTTGCGGGCATCCTGTCTTTGGATGCTGCGGCTATTGGCCGCTTTAACGCGGTCAACCCGATGATCACCCTGGCGACCCTGCCGCCATATAGCCGCCTTGCCGCGGGCAATATGATCGCGACGATCAAGATCATTGCCTATGCCGTGCCAGAGGCGGACGTGGACCGCGCGGCTGATATGGCTGCGACGCTGGATGTGCTGCCGCCGGTCTATCACCGCGCCACGCTGATCGAAACACATCTGGGCGAACCACAGCCTATCAAAGGGCGCACAGCCTTGGCCAAACGTTTGGCACGGTTTGATATCGCGCTGGACGATCGTTGCACGGTCAGTCATGAAATCAATGCCTTGGCCGCTGCTCTTGATGCAGCATCGGGCGAGGTGATCTTTATCCTGACCGCCTCGGCCACATCCGATAGCGCTGATGTTGGGCCAGCGGCGCTGCGCGCGGCAGGCGGGACGCTTGGCCAATTTGGCATGCCGGTCGACCCGGGGAACCTGTTATTCTTGGGCGATTTGCGGGGCAGACCCGTCATTGGCCTACCGGGTTGTGCGCGCTCTCCGGCGCTGAACGGGGCCGATTGGGTGCTGGAACGGGTGGTCTGTGGACGCGTGCCAACGCTGGCCGATATCGCCGCGATGGGGGTGGGTGGGTTGCTCAAGGAAATTCCAGACCGGCCCCAACCGCGCCGTCAGATCGGCTGATGCTGCACAGCAGCGAAAGATCGTTGTTCTCATGTGGTTTCAGCCGTGCTTAACTCGTCAGATAGCAACGATGTATCGGGAGGAACGAATGGCATCTGTAGCAATGGTGGTGAACGGCAAGTCCATCACACGGGAGGTGGAAGGCCGCACGCTTTTGGTGGATTTCCTGCGCGATGATCTGCGGCTGACCGGCACCCATGTTGGTTGTGACACGTCGCAATGCGGGGCCTGTGTGGTCCATGTGAACGGCCAGTCAGTCAAGGCCTGCGCGATGTTCGCCATCGAGGCGGATGGCGCCGAGGTCGCCACGATCGAAGGCCAGGCCAACAAAGACGGATCGCTGAACGTGATCCAGCAGGCGTTTCAGGACCATCACGGCCTGCAATGCGGGTTCTGCACGCCGGGCATGGTGATGACGGCAGCGGCGCTGCTGAAGGAAAACCCAAAGCCCACCGAGGCCGAAGTGCGCAGTTACCTGGAGGGGAATATCTGCCGCTGCACGGGATACCACAATATCGTCAAGGCGATCATGGCCGCATCCGGCCAGGATGTGACAGCCATCGCCGCAGAATAAAAATTCAGGGAGCAACGGGGACGCGCGCTATTGTGCTGCCGTCCCAACCGGGAGGAATTTCAATGCCTAAGGACACAGGAATTGGCGCCAGCGACAAGCGCCGCGAAGACATCCGCTTTTTGACGGGTGCGGGACATTACACCGACGACATTAAACATTACGGCGCGACCACGGCGATTTTTTGTCGCTCTACCGTGGCAAATGGAATCATCAAATCCATCGATACATCGGCGGCTGAAAACATGCCCGGCGTGCTGGCCGTGTTCACCGGTGCCGATTTCGCCGATGTCGGCGGCAACCCCGCAGGCTGGCTGATCAACAGCCGCGACGGCACGCCGATGAAGGAACCCAAGCGCCCCGTGCTGGCGCATGGCAAGGTCCGCCACGTCGGTGATGCCTATGCCGCCGTGATTGCTGAAACCGAATTGCAGGCCCGCAATGCCGCCGAGGCCATCGTGGCCGAGATCGAGGAATTGCCCGCCATCGTCGATATGGCCGCAGCCTTGGCTGGCGATGCCTTCGTCCATGATGAAATCGGCACCAACCAGTGTTTCGACTGGGGCTGGATCGAGGATAACCGCGCCGCCACCGACGCCGCAATCAAGGCGGCCCCGCATGTGACGACGCTGGAACTGGTCAACAACCGTCTGGTGCCCAATGCGATGGAACCGCGCTGTTCCATCGGTAATTATGACGCGGGCAACGACAGCTACGTCCTGCAGACCACATCGCAGAACCCGCATCTGACACGCCTGCTGATTTCGGCTTTTGTCATGGGTATCCCCGAAAACAAGCTGACCGTGATTGCGCCTGATGTGGGCGGCGGCTTTGGATCAAAAATCTATCACTATGGCGAAGAAGCCTTAGTGCTGGCCGCCGCGCGCAAGATCGGCCGTCCCGTGAAATGGACCGCCGACCGGACAGAGGCGTTTCTGACCGATGCGCATGGCCGCGACCATGTGACCAAGATCGAACTGGCCTGTGAAAAGGACGGCACATTCATCGCCTTCCGCACCGAAACCATGGCGAATGTCGGGGCGTATCTGTCGAATTTCTCGACCGCGACGCCGACCTTTCTGCATGGCACGCTGATGGCGGGCAATTACACGGTGCCGAATGTCTATGTGAACGTCAAAGCCGTGTTCACCAACACCGCACCAGTGGACGCCTATCGCGGCGCGGGCCGGCCAGAGGCCACCTATTCCATCGAACGCGTCATCGACAAGGCGGCGCGCGAATTGGGGATCGACCCGATTGCGATCCGGCGCAAGAACTTCGTCAAGCCAGACCAGTATCCGTTCACCAGTGCCGCCGGTCTGGAATACGATTCCGGCAATTACGACGCGCTGATGGATACGCTGGAAAAGCACATCGACCGTGACGGTTTCGCCGCACGCCGCAAGGCAAGCGAAGCCCGCGGCATGCTGCGCGGTCTGGGCCTGAACGCCTATATCGAGGCTTGCGGCATCGCGCCGTCAAACCTTGTCGGTGTGCTGGGCAGCCGTGTGGGCCTTTATGATGCGGCGACCGTGCGGGTGAATGCCACTGGTAACCTGTCGGTCATGGTCGGCGCGCATAGCCACGGGCAGGGGCATGAAACCGTGTTCCCCCAGATCGTGGGTGAAATGCTGGGGATTGATCCGGCCAGCATTGATATCGTGCATGGCGATACGTCGAAAATCCCCTTCGGGATGGGCACCTACGGGTCGCGCAGCCTTGCTGTCTGCGGATCGGCCATGGTCCGCGCCACAGAAAAGATCATCGCCAAGGCCAAGAAGATCGCAGCCCATATGCTGGAAGCATCCGCCGACGACGTGGATTTCAAGGATGGCCAGTTCACCGTCAAAGGCACTGACAAATCCGTCAGCTTTGGTGAGGTCGCGCTCAAGGCCTATATCCCCCACAACTTCCCGCTGGAAGACATCGAACCGGGGCTGGAGGAAACGGCGTTCTATGATCCCGCCAACTTTACCTATCCATCGGGTGCCTATGCCTGCGAGGTCGAGGTGGACCCCGACACCGGCAAGGTGCGCGTGGACCGGTTCGTCGCGGTGGACGATTTCGGAAATATCATGAACCCGATGATCGTGACCGGGCAGGTGCATGGCGGTCTGGGCCAAGGCATCGGTCAGGCGCTGCTGGAAGGCGCGCGGTATGACGATGACGGCCAGCTTTTGTCGGCCAGCTACATGGATTACACCATGCCGCGCGCGGATGATCTGCCGTTCTATACGGTGGACCACGCCAATGGTACGCCTTGCACGCATAACCCCTTGGGCGTGAAAGGCTGTGGCGAGGCGGGGGCAATCGGATCGCCGCCGACAATCGTCAATGCCGTGATTGATGCGCTGCAATCGGCAGGCAAGAACGTCACCCATATCGACATGCCCCTGACGCCGTTGCGCGTCTGGGATGCCATGCAAAACGCGTAAGGAGACTTTGGCATGTATGCTTTTGAAATCGAACGGCCAGGGACAATCGCGGATGCGGTCAAGGCGCTGCAATCGGACGGCGCGCAGGCGCTGGGCGGTGGGCAGACCCTGATCCCGACGCTCAAGGCACGCCTTGCGGCCCCTGACGTGCTGGTCAGCCTGTCCGCCATCGGCGAGATGCAGGGCGTTTGTTTGTCGGATGACGGCGCGCTGTGCATCGGGGCGGCAACGACCCATGCCACCGTCGCGCGTGACGCGGCGGCGCATTTCGCGGGGTTGGCGCATCTGGCCAGCCATATCGGCGACCCCGCCGTGCGCAACCGTGGCACCATCGGCGGATCGCTGGCCAACAACGACCCCGCCGCCTGCTATCCGGCGGCGGTGCTTGGCACCGGGGCTGTGATCATCACCAACACCCGCCAGATCGCGGCGGATGATTACTTTCAGGGGATGTTCACCACCGCGCTGGACGAAGGCGAGGTCATCACCGAGGTCCGTTTCCCGATCCCGCAGAAATCGCATTACATGAAATTCGTCCAGCCCGCGTCACGTTTCGCGCTGGTGGGCGTGTTCGTGGCAAAATACGCGGATGGCGTGCGGGTCGCGGTGACCGGTGCGTCGGAAGAGGGTGTCTTCCGCTGGCATGAGGCCGAGGCCGCCTTGTCCGCCGATTTCTCGCCCAAGGCGCTGGACGCCCTGTCTGTCGATGCGGACGGCATGATCGGCGATCTGCACGGCACGCCGGACTACCGTGCGCATCTGGTCAAGGTGATGACCGGCCGCGCGGTAACCGCGGCGACCTGACCGGTTCGGCACCGTCTTGGTTTCAACATGAAAAAGGGCGGCTCACTGAGCCGCCCTTTTGTCGTTAGAATGAGGGGCAAGCATACTGCCCATCGTTGAAATATCACTTTGATAGCGGGCCGATCAGCATGACCATCTGGCGGCCTTCCCGTGTGTTTGCTTGCAAACACCGAGAGCCGGTTGGCCTGCAGACCTACTTTGATAGCGGGCCGATCAGCATGACCATCTGGCGGCCTTCCATCTTTGGAAAGTTTTCGACCTTGCCGGTTTCCTTGGTGTCCTCGGCCACGCGTTCCAGCAATTGGCGTCCCAATTCCTGATGCGCCATTTCGCGGCCACGGAAACGCAGGGTGATCTTTACCTTGTCGCCGTTTTCAAGAAACTTGAACACGCTGCGCATCTTGACTTCGTAATCGTGGGAATCGGTGTTCGGGCGGAACTTGATTTCCTTGATCTCGATGATCTTTTGCTTCTTGCGTGCTTCGGCTTCTTTTTTCTGGGTCTCGTATTTGAACTTGCCAAAGTCCATGATCTTGCAGACCGGAGGAACGGCATTCGGAGAAATCTCTACCAGATCAAGCCCGGCCTCTTCGGCCATCTGCATCGCCCGTTCTGGTGATACAACGCCGACATTTTCGCCGTCTGCACCGATAAGCCGGATTTCGGATCCCCTGATCCGTTCGTTGATCCGTGGGCCGGTTTCGCGCTGTGGTGGCGCGTTGTGGGGTCTGCGTCCTATGGTCTTGATCCTTTGTTTGTGGCATAATGCTGCAGGGCAAACTAAACCTGCTTGGCGCGCGCTTCAACCCGCTATCATGCAGTTTCGCAGCTATTTTCAGCTGGACTGCGCGATTTCGCTTTCGCGCAGTTTGCGACGCGCTTTTGCAATCTTGGGTTGAAAATTGCCTGCGTTTCTAATGTATGCCCTGTCTTGTATGCGCATTTTCCAGCGTCACTGCGGGATTTCACGTCAAACACATGCCGCAAAAGGCCCTGGCCGCGATCAGCGTCGTGCCAGTGGCCAAAAACTCAGTCCAGAAACGCCTTTTCCACGACATATTGCTGCGGATTGGAATTGGCTCCTTCGTTCAACCCATAGCTTTCCAGCATTTCTTTCAGTTCCAGATTGAACGCCAGATTGCCGCAGATCATCGCACGGTCGGTTTCGGGCGACAGGACTGGCACGCCAAGGTCGGTAAATGCCTCTCCGCTGCGCATCAGATCGGTGATCCGGCCCATCTTGGGGCTGTCTTCGCGGGTGGTGGTCGGGTAATATTTGATCTTTTTCCACAACCCGTCGCCGATCACCTCGTTGAGCAGTTCATCGGTCTTCAGTGCGTCGATCAGGTCGCGGCCATAGGTCAATTCGCCCAGTTCGCGGCAGGTATGGGTGATGATGATCTCGTCGTAATCTTCATAGGTCTGCGGTTCGCGCAGCAGGCTGGCAAAGGGCGCAAAGCCGGTGCCGGTGGCAAAAAACCACAACCGCTTGCCGGGCAAAAGCGCGTCATGCACCAATGTGCCAACAGGCTTGGGCCGCAGGATCAGCCCATCGCCGGGCTGGATATGTTGCAGTTTGGACGTCAGCGGGCCGTCTTGCACCTTGATCGAATAGAATTCCAGCTCCTCGTCCCAAGAGGGCGAGGCGATGGAATAGGCGCGCATGATCGGCTTGCGCTTGCCGGTCTCGGGGTCTTCGTCGCCCATCAGCCCGATCATGACAAATTCGCCCGACCGGAACCGCAGGCTGGCAGGCCGCGTCACACGGAATGAAAACAGACGGTCGGTGTAATGTTTCACCTCTGTCACGGTCTGCATGTCGGGCAATTGCGGGACGATTTTGGCGCTGGCGTGATTCACGGCTGTCTGCTCTGTCATATGTTCATCTGTGACCCTAGGGGCCATCCTCTGTCTAGTCTTTGATCTGGGTCAGGGAAAGGGGTAGGGCGTTTGCGGAAAACATGAACCGCTTTTCGCTGCCTCTCGCTGCGCACGACCGCAAAAAGCGGTCCGATGTTTCAAATAGTCCTCAAAACGCCGGAGCCACGCAAACGGGCCTGATAGTGGCTCTCGCGCCAGTCGGCACGGGCCAGCCATTGGTCCTGTGGCTGGCGGGCGGCCATGGCATCGTCAATCTCGACCTCGTCGAAACCCGCCCTGCGGGCCATGGCATATTGATCGGCGATCACATGACCGCGCGCGCGCAACCGGCCCTGATAGCCCGCGCGCCGCAGCATCGCGGCCAATGTGAAACCGCGCCCATCGGCAAAGCTGGGAAAATCAATGCGGATCATCGGCGCATTGGTCATGCGCGGCAGTGTGGCGGGGTCGGTGTCGGACGCGATGTCCACGGCATAGGCGCAATCATTGGCGATGCTCTGGGTCGCATCGCGGAACGGGCCGGTCCAGTCATCGGCGGCAAAGCCTGTATCGGTCACAATAATGCTCATGCTGCCTTGCCTTCCCGGACCATGCGCCCGTTTTCAAAATGAATACCGCATTCGGTTTTTTCGCTGCCCCGCCAACGGCCTGCGCGGGGGTCTTCACCTGCGCCGACACGCGTTGTGCAGGGCATGCAGCCGATGGATGGATAGCCTTGTGCCACCAGCGGGTGACGCGGCAGGCTGTGGTCGGTCATATAGGCGCGCAGGTCATCCGATGACCACTGCGCCAGCGGGTTGATCTTGAGGCGCGCGCCGTCGGGTTCGAACAGCGGCAAACTGGCGCGCTGACCGTTCTGGAACTGCTTGCGCCCCGTGATCCAGCCGCCAAAGCCTTGCAGCGCCTGTTCCAATGGGCGGGCCTTGCGCAGATCACAGCAGGCATCGGGATTGGCCTGATGCAGCAGCCCGTCGACATCCTCGCGCAGAATGGCATTGCGGTCGGGCGTGATGACGCGCACATCGCGCAGGCCCAAGGCCTTGGCCACATCGCGCTGATAGGCAAGCGATTCCGCAAACAGCATTTCGGTATCCAGAAAGATCACCGGCACGGCCGTGTCGATCTGGGCCGCCAGATGCAGCAGCACCACGCTTTCGGCACCGAACGACGACACCAGCGCCACCGGCCCTATCTGGGTGTCGTTCAATGCGGCGCGCAGTACGGCCAGCGCATCCGAATCGCGGTGCAGGGTGTTGCGGTGGTCGGCCAGATCATCAAGCGGCATCGGCTTTGTCCTCGCTTGGGTAGAGCAGCGTCTTGAACGGGGCGATCCCCAGACGGCGGTAGGTTTGCAAAAACGTCTCGGACGGGTCGGCGCGCAGGGACAGATAGCCTGTCACCAGCCGTTCAATCGCGGGCACGATGTCATCGGCGCTGAAACCGGGGCCAGCGCGTTCACCGATGGTCGTGGTCTCAGACCCGTCACCGCCCAGCGTGATCTGGTAGTTTTCCACGCCCGCACGATCGATGCCCAAAATCCCGATATGGCCGACATGGTGATGCCCGCAGGCATTGATGCAGCCCGAGATTTTGATCTTCAGCGGGCCGACATCATGTTCGATTTTCAATGCGTCAAACCGTGTGGCGATCTGTTGCGCGATAGGGATCGACCGGGCCGTGGCCAGCGCGCAGTAATCCATGCCGGGGCAGGCGATGATGTCGGAGGCCAGCCCGATATTCGCCGTTGCCAGATCGGCCTTGCGCAAAGCGGCGTAAACCGCAGGCAGGTCGGATTGATGCACATGCGGCAGGATCACGTTCTGTTCGTGGCTGATGCGCAATTCGCCGTGACCATAGGTTTCCGCCAAATCCGCCATCACGCGCATCTGGTCGGATGTCGCGTCACCGGGCGTCGCACCATGTTTCTTGATGCTGATCGACACAATGGCATAGCCCGCAGCCTTGTGCGGGGACAGGTTTGTATCGGTCCATGACCGGAAGGCGGGGTTGGCCAGACGTGCGGCCTTGTATCCGTCGGTGGCTTTGGTGACAAAGGCTGGCGGGGCAAAGGATGTTTCGATCTCGGCCAGCAGGGTCTGGTCATAGCCGCCAAAGCCTGCGCGGATCGCATTGAACCTTTCTTCGACCAGATCACGGATCGTCTCGATCCCGTTTTCATGCAGGGTGATCTTGATCCGCGCCTTGTACTTGTTATCGCGGCGGCCCAGCAGGTTGTAGACGCTGACAATCGCCTCGACGTAAGGCAGCAAATCCGCCTTGGACACGAAATCGCGCAGCACCTTGCCCACCATCGGTGTGCGGCCAAGACCACCGCCGACGATGACCTGATATCCAACTTCGCCCGCGTCGTTGCGCACGACGACCAGCCCGATGTCATGGGCGCGGGTCACGGCGCGGTCGGCGGCGGCACCTGTCACCGCGATCTTGAACTTGCGCGGCAGGAACTGGAATTCGGGGTGGTCGGTGGACCATTGGCGCAAAAGCTCGGCAATCGCGCGCGGGTCTTCGATTTCATCCGCGGCGGCACCGGCGAAATGGTCGGCGGTCACGTTGCGGATCGTGTTGCCGCTGGTCTGGATCGCATGCATGCCGACATCGGCCAAAGCCTCCAGCATATCAGGCACATCGCCCAGTTTGGGCCAGTTGTACTGGATGTTCTGGCGCGTGGTGAAATGGCCATATCCCTTGTCCCACCGATCCGCGATCATCGCCAGCTGGCGCATCTGCGCAGGGTTCAGCGTGCCATAAGGCACCGCCACCCGCAGCATATAGGCGTGCAGCTGCAGATAAAGCCCGTTCATCAGGCGCAGGGGTTTGAATTCATCCTCGGTCAGCGATCCGTCAATCCGGCGTTCCACCTGCCCACGGAATTGCGCGACGCGGGTGCGCACGAAGGTTTCGTCAAAATCGTTGTAAACGTACATTTGCTTTTCCCGTCGCATCCCGGACTTGATCCGGGATCTCTTGAATGGTGTGGAGGTCCCGGATCAGGTCCGGGACGGTACTTCTGTTTGCTTGCCATGCGCGTAATTCGACGGGCCTCGTGTGCGGAACGCCTCGCGGAAATGCACAGGTTCGGGGCCGTCATCGCCCAACCGCGCATCGGCCAGATAGGCCCCAGCGATTTCCGACGCCCGCGATTTGGCCTGCAGCAGGCGCAGATCGGCATGGGCCTCGTCGGTGATCAGCTCGGCTTCCGACATCAGCGGCGACCACCGGTCATCCTCGGTCAGCCAGACGGCATCACCGTCCAGCAGCGCATTGGCGGTGACGACCTTGGGGGTAAAACGTGCGGGCATCAGGCGAATTCCTTGATCTTGATGGTCTCGGCCAGCGCGGCACGCGGAGCAAGGCCGTAAAAGGTGATGACGGGGCCGGACAAGGCCGCGCGGGTCAGGGTGGGTTCCAGTTCCGCCAGACAGGTGGCGATGACGCGCTGATCGGCGCGGCTGGCATTTTCGATGATTGTCACCGGTGTTGCGGGATCGGCCCCGTGCATCAGCAAACGGCCCTGAATGAACCGCGCGGCGCGCTTGCCCATATAGATTGCCGCAACCTCACCGGGGGCGGCCAGCGCGCGCCAGTCGTGATCGGCGTAACCGCGCGTGTCATGGCCGGTGATGAAACGCACGGCCGAATTACGCCCGCGCTGTGTCAGGCTTTGCCCGATCCCCGCGACGGCGGCAGAGGCGGCGGTGATCCCCGGCACGATAGTGTAGGAGACACCAGCCTCGATGATGGCGCTGATTTCCTCGTCCAGACGGCCAAACACTGTTGGATCGCCCGCTTTCAGCCGCACCACATGATGCCCGTCCAGCGCATGTTGCACGATCAGCGCGTTGATATCGTCCTGCGGCATCGCGCGGCCGAAACCCTGCTTGCCGGCGTCTATTATGATCGCCTCACGCCGCGCGAGTTCCAGAATCTCGCCCGTCACCAGATTGTCGTGGATCACGACATCGGCCTTATCCAGCGCCTTGCGTGCCTTCAGCGTCAGCAGTTCGGGGTCGCCCGGGCCCGCGCCGACCAGATCGACATGGCCCACCTTGCTGCGCGCGGTGATGTGATCGTCGAGCAGGGTTTCCAGCGCGGGGATGATCGCGGCCTCGCCTGCCGCATCCATCGCCTTTGGGCCGTTCTGGAAATAGAAATCAGCCCAGAAATCGCGCCGTTTGCGCCCCATCGGCAGCACATCGACGGCATGGCGGAAGGTTTTGCCGATCCGCGCCAGCACGCCCAGCGACACGGGCAGGCGTTCTTCGATATCGGCCTTGATCGCGCGGGCCAGCACGGGGGCGGCCCCTTCGGTGCCGATGGCGACGACCACAGGGTCGCGGTCGACGATGGCGGGGGTGATGAACTGGCTGTCGGCCAGATTGTCCACGATATTGACCAGCGCGCCGTCGGCATGGGCGATGGCGGCGACGCGGGCATCCTCGGCATCGTCTTCATTGGCGGCATAGAACAGCGCGGCGCAGAGCGTATCACCCGGTTCCATCGACCGCGCGATGATGCGCAGCTTGCCTGCGGCGGCCCAGGCGCTGATCTCGGGGGTGACATCGGGGGCGATCACGGTCAGATGCGCCGTGGTCTTCATCAACAGGCGCAATTTGGCCATGGCCGCATCGCCACCACCGGACAACACGATCCGGCGACCGGCGACAGCAAGGAAGATGGGAAAATGTTGCATGGCGCACCTTTTGATTTCTTGTCTTCAACATAGAACATTGTTCTGCTATTTGCTGCCCCCAGACGGCAACAAAGGATGAATGTTCCAAGTTGCGCCAAAAACAGACCATGTGTCCTTGAATGATCGGAAAACAGGAATGGCTTTGCGGATTGATGCGACCGACCGGAAGATTTTAGCGGCCTTGCAGGCGGATGCGGCTCAGTCGCTGGACGATATTGCCAGGGCGGTGGGGTCGTCCAAAACCCCTGTGTGGAATCGTATCCGCAAGCTGCGCGAGGCGGGGGTGATCGGCCAGCAGACCGTGATCCTTGATGCGGAAAAGCTGGGGTTCGAGGCGTGTTTCTTCGTGCTGATCCGCACGTCGGAACATGACAAGGACTGGCAGGCGCGGTTCCTTGCCGCGCTGAAATCAAGGCCCGAGGTGCAAGAGGCCCACCGTTTGGCGGGCGATATCGACTATATCCTCAAGGTGCGGGTCAAGAATGCCCGCGCCTATGACACCTTCTATCAGGCGCTGATTTCCGAGGTAAAAGTGCATAATGTGACCGCGCTGCTGTCGATGGAGGAAATCAAATCGACGGTGGCCCTGCCGCTTTAGCGGTGGGATGGTCACGGGTGCTGGCAGGCTTTACGCATCGTCAAGATCACATCGCGTTGATCGGGCCTGTCACATGCCTAGCGTATGGCAACCATCAACCCTGTCAGCCCGTGGAAATGATAGACATCGCCATAGCTGGGCGGGGCGGTCAGCCGCATGTCGGGGCAGCGCGCGAACAGCACGTCGAGTGCGATCTTCAGCTCCAGCCGCGCCAGCGGTGCGCCAACGCAGAAATGGATGCCACCACCAAAACTGGTGTTCTGTGGGCCGCTGCGGGTGGGGTCGAACGGCGCGGGATCGGGATAGACCGCCGGATCGCGGTTTGCCGCCCCCAGTAGGCAGGCGATCTGGTCGCCGCGTTTGAAGCGCTGGTCGCCGATCTGCACATCCTCGTAAACCCAACGGGTGAACATATGCAGCGGCGGGTCGTGGCGGATGATTTCCTCGATGCAAGCATCTGTGATACCACGGATATTCTGTTCCAGCAGGGTCTTGGTGCCATTGCCCAAAGTATGCACCGTGGCCTCGTGGCCGGCGTTCAGCAGCAGGATGCAGGTGGTGATCAATTCGTCGGTGGTCAGCTTTTCGCCCTGTTCCTCGGCTGCGATCAGGGTCGAGATCAGGTCGTCGGCGGGGGTCTTGCGGCGGATCGCGATATAGCCGCGCATGAAATCCGAAAAATCTGTCGATGCAGCGATGGCCGCAGCCTCGATCTGCGGCGTGCGGCGGGCCTGATACATGGCGACCATGGCGTTCGACCATGCCAGCAGATCGTCCGCGCGATCCTCTGGCACGCCCAGCAGGCGGGCGATGGTGATCACCGGCACGGGTTGGGCATAGGCCGTCAGCAGATCAAAGGGGCCGGTTGGAAAGCGGTCGATCAGGTCATGGCACAGCTGCGTGATCTGCGGGGCAAGCGCCGCAATGGTGCGGCTGGTAAAGGCGCGCAGCACCAGCGCGCGCAGGCGGGTGTGGCGGGGCGGTTCGAGTTCCAGCATCGAATGCGCCTCGATGTCATAAAACGGGCGCAGCCGGTCGGGGATCGCGGGGGCCAGTTCGGGCGGACATTCGCGCCCCATGCGCCGGTCGCGCAGCACGGCATGGACCGCCTTGTGCGACACGGCACAGGGCATGGCGTAATCGTCCCACCAGAAAAAATCGCCCATCTGCCGCGCGCGGTCATAAAACGGATAGGGGTTTTGTACAAAGGCGGGATCGGTCGGTGACTGGGTCAGGTGCTGCATGGCGCAGCTTTGCCGCGCTGCCGCAATCTTTGCAATGGGGGCAAGTCACATCCGATCACGAAACCGCGACGTTCTGACGCGGCGCAGGTCGGTGCCGCTGTGTTAACCTGCGTGCGATTGGATACCGCACACGGGCCGCAGAGTCGCAGACGATATTTTATCAGCCAACGGGGAGGAGTGTTCATGGCAAAAACGTCTTTGGACGACGGGGTATTTGAACGTTCGGCGTATCAGAACGCGACGCAGCAATTGCGTCTGGTTGAAACGGAATTACCGCAAGACGCGATATCCAACCTTGCCCGCGAAGTTGTGCGCCGCCTTGCGTTTCGCATGCCGCGCCACGAAAACGTGGCCGACCTGCCGACGCAATCCGAAATCGACCTGCTTTGCGCCGCCTTGCTGTCAGGGGATGACAGGGCTGCGGATCAGTTCATCCTTGCCGCCCGCCGTGATGGTGTCGATACAGCGGCGATCAGCCGTGGCTATGTCGCTGGTGCTGCGCGCAAACTGGGGCAGATGTGGGATGACGACCGGATTTCATTCATCGATGTGACGCTGGCCTGTGGCAAGCTTTACGGGATTATTCGTGGCCTGCGCCATGTGCTGGCCCCGCAGATCATCCAGGGCCGTGAAACGCGGCCTGCGCTGTTTGCCTTGGTGCCGGGCGAAACCCATACATTGGGGATCGAGATCGCGACCGACCATTTCCGCCGCGACGGCTGGGATGTGGATATGCTGATGGGGCTGGACCATGACGCGATGGTGGCAGAGGCCGACCTGCGCCATTACGAAGCCATCGTACTGGTCGCCAATTCCGACCGGATGCTGGAACCGCTGACCCGGCTTAGCCTTGCGCTGCGCATCACGCAGCCGCTGGCGCATATCATCGTGGCGGGGGGGATTCTGGATCACCACCCCGATATCCTGCGCCTTGTCGGGGCAGAGGCGGTGATGGCCGATCTGGACAGCGCGATTGCCATCCTGCGCGACGTGCTGGGGCCTGCAAAAGCCTAACTGGCGGCCAGCGCTACGATGATCGGGGTGAAATCCACAGCCTTCAGGCTGGCCCCGCCGACCAGCGCGCCGGTCACATGCGGCACGGCAAAGATGGCGGCCGCATTATCGCCCTTGACCGACCCGCCATACAGAATGCCAAAATCGGCCCCATCGGCAAAGCGGGCAATCAGCCGCGCATGGATATGGGCATGGACCTGCGCGATCTGGTCGGTCGTAGGCACCTTGCCGGTGCCGATGGCCCAGATCGGTTCATAGGCGATCACGGTATTGTCGGCGGTTGCGCAATGCGGCACAGATCCGGCCAATTGCGCATCAATCACATCCAGCGTCGTGCCAGCCTCGCGCTGTGCAAGCGTTTCACCGATACAGATGATCGTGATCAGCCCCGCATCATGTGCGGCGCGTGATTTCGCAGCGACGATGGCGTCGGTTTCATGATGGTCCGTGCGGCGTTCCGAATGGCCGGTGATGACATGGGTTGCCCCGACATCGGCCAGCATCGCGGCTGATATATCGCCGGTATGTGCGCCATGCGTGGCCATGTGGCAATCCTGACCGCCGATGGCGATGGGCAATCCCGCGCAAGACCCGATCAGCGTGGCAGGCAGGCAGATCAGCACATCGACATCATCGCCGCGCTGTTCGGCCAGCGTCGCCAGCTGTGTCAGATCGGCGCGCAATCCGTTCATCTTCCAATTGCCGGCGGCAAGTTTGCGTCGCATGGGCTGTCCTTTGATAGGCGTCAGCGCGACGCGATATTCTCCGCGAATTTGATCGATTCCCCGCAGCCGCAGGCATCGACCACATTGGGATTGCGGAACTTGAAACCGGATTCGAGCAAGGATGTTTCATAATCGATCTCGGTGCCGAACAGGAACATCTGCGCCATCGGTGCGATCATCACGCGCGCGCCGTCCTGTTCGACGACCTCGTCCAAAGGATCAATGTCGGTGACATAGGCCATGGTATATTCCATCCCCGCGCAGCCGCCCTTTTTCACGCCGATGCGCAGGCCCTGATGGCCGTCCTTGGCCATAAGCCGCGCGATCTGGCTGGCGGCCTTGTCGGTGATGGTGACAGCTTGTTTGCCGGGGATGCCGAACATGGGAAACTCCTTGCGTTGTTTCCAAGATAGGGCAGGGACCCGGACGACACAAGGTCGCCGTCCGGGCCTTTGGGGTCACAGACCCATGCAATTGGCGTAATAGGTCGTGGTGGCGGGCCAGTCAGAGAACACGCCGATCACGCCGACATCCTGTGCCAGCACATCGAGCACTTCGAAATAGGCGCCGTCATTGGTGATCGCATCATTGATGCCCTGGAAATACCAACCGCCGCCGGTGTGCAGTGGGCCGGACCGTTCCAGCGTCCAGGTGATGATCTGCAGATCGGCTGCCTTGGCGGCCGTGGCCAGTGCCGAGGGCACGATCTTGCCGTCTTGCAGCGTGACCAGCATCCATGTCGGTGGCGCGATGATGTTCACACCCATCGCCTTGAGGTCGTCCATAGTGTTGGGCCAAGTCGCAGGATCATGCGGTGTATAGCCGTCGACGGTTTCGTATTCGTCCATCAGATAGACGGCCTGCGCACCAAATGCGGGTTCGTTCTTGATCCAGTACAAGACATCGTCAAGGTTGAACGACTGCAGCCAGACGTCGCTGGCCGGGATACCGGCGGCTTTGTATTCATCGACCAGCTTTTGCGCGTAATCTTCCTGGCTGAAGCCGTTGAACGGCATTTCGACCGCAGGGGATTTCAGCTCTGGCGTGAATTTCGCGCCCAGATCGCGGAACAGCGCGATGGATTCGGCATGCGTCATTAGCGTGGTGTTCGTCGTATAAAGATCGGTGCGCCAGTTGGCGGTGCCGTTCAGGTAGTCCTCGGCGGTGGTGGCGGCCGTGTTGGCGGCATCCATCTTGGGGTCCAGTGTCCGGAATTCGGCCAGCGTCAGATCGCTTGTGCGGCATTCGGCGCTGGCGCGTGTGTCACCGTTGGCAGGAGTGAAACCTGCGGTGCATTTGTCAGCCAATGGCGTGACGAGGATATTGGTCGTGGTGTGCAAGTCGTTCTGCGCATGGCGGCAGACGAGTTCCAGATCGGCGGTGAATGTCACGTCACATTCCAGAATACCCGCACCCATCTGGGCGGCGGCGACATTTGATTCGACAGTATGCTCAGGAAACATCAACGGCGCACCACGGTGCCCGATCGAGAAATCCGACCGCGTGGGCGTCTGGTCTGCGCAAGCCAGCAATTGCTCTTTCAGGGGGCTGTCAGTCATCTGGCTGACCAGATAGGCAGGGCGCGGACCATAGGTCAGGGCAGTATCGGCGATGGCTGTAGTGCCGGCCAGTGTGGCAAGTAATGTAACAGATAACCGTGTCATGGGATGCTCCAGTGTTGTGACTGAAGCGGTGGATGCCGCGCGAATGTAACGGCTGCGCAATTCCGTTGTGAAGCTTTCCTGAAGCTTACATGAACCCCAGTTCCAGCCGTGCTTCATCCGACATCATGTCCATGCCCCATTGCGGTTCGAAGGTCATTTCCACGTCGACCTGTTTCACGCCGGGCAGGGGTTCGATGGCATCTGCGACCCAGCCGGGCATTTCGCCTGCCACAGGACAGCCGGGGGCAGTCAGTGTCATGACGATATTGACCGCGTTGTCGTCTTTGATGTCGATCGTGTAGATCAGGCCCAGATCATAGATATTGACTGGAATTTCAGGGTCATAGACCGACCGGCACGCTTGAACGACATCCTCGTACAATGGATGATCCGTCGTCGATGGCGCGATCAACGGCGCGCCTTCCAATTGTGCATTTGCATCTGTCATCTGATTGGTTCCTGCATTCCTGAGAAAACATATAGGGTTTGTGGCCTTGGGCGTAAAGGGGCGGCGGACGCTGCGGTCTTTCCAATCCCGCCCCTATGCGGCATATGCCTTGCCAGCAAAAGGATAGCCGATGACCCAGCGTTTTTCATTTGACCTGCATGCCACCGACGGCAAGGCGCGCACCGGTGCGATCAACACGCCGCGCGGGGTGATCCGCACGCCGGCCTTCATGCCCGTGGGCACCGCCGCTACGGTCAAGGCGATGCTGCCCGAAAGCGTGGCCGCCACGGGGGCCGATATCCTGCTGGGCAATACCTATCATCTGATGCTGCGTCCCACGGCGGAACGGATAGCAGCACTTGGCGGGCTGCACAAATTCATGAACTGGGACAAGCCGATCCTGACCGACAGTGGCGGGTTTCAGGTCATGTCGCTGGCCGGATTACGCAAACTGACCGAGGAAGGCGTGACCTTCAAAAGCCATATCGATGGATCGCGCCATCATTTGTCACCGGAACGGTCGATGGAAATTCAGGCGCTGCTCGGGTCCGACATCGTGATGTGTTTTGACGAATGCCCCGCACTGCCCGCGGACCGTGACCGGATCAAATCCAGCATGGATCTGTCGATGCGGTGGGCGCAGCGGTCACGCGATGCGTTCGGCGACAGGCCGGGCCATGCTTTGTTCGGGATCCAGCAAGGCGGGCTGGAACAGGATCTGCGCGCGCAATCGGCCCAAGCGCTGCAGGCCATCGAATTTGACGGCTATGCCGTCGGCGGTCTGGCCGTGGGTGAAGGGCAAGAGGCCATGTTCGGCGTGCTGGATTACGCGCCCGACCAATTGCCGGTGGACAAACCCCGCTACCTGATGGGCGTGGGCAAGCCGGATGACATTGTCGGCGCGGTCAAGCGCGGCATCGACATGATGGATTGCGTGCTGCCGTCGCGGTCGGGCCGCACGGGGCAGGCCTTTACCCGCCACGGTGTCGTGAACATCAAGAACGCGCGCCATCAGGATGATCCGCGCCCCTTGGACGAGGCTTGCACCTGTCCCGCCTGCCGCGGCTATTCGCGCGCCTATCTGCATCATGTGTTCCGCGCGAACGAGATGATTTCAGGCATGCTGCTGACATGGCACAACCTGCATTACTTTCAGGACATCATGGCCGGTATGCGCGATGCTATTTCCGCAGGCAGCTTTGCCGCATGGGAGGCAGATTTTCATCGCCAGCGCGCGCAGGGTGATATCGACCCGCTGTGATCCATGGCTGGTTGACAGCCCCAGATGTCAGCCCCATTTGTAATAGCCAAGAGGGGACGCGCCATGCTGCCGATCACACGGGGCTGACGCGTTCTGACAGAAAAGGAAAATTCCATGCAAGAACCGTTGAGTTCGTCTTATCCCGTCCTGCCCCTGCGTGACATCGTGGTGTTCCCGCATATGATCGTGCCTTTGTTCGTGGGCCGCGACAAATCGGTGCGCGCATTGGAAGAAGTCATGCAGGACGACAAGCAGATCCTGCTGTCTAGCCAGATCGACCCCGGTCAGGACGACCCCGATCAGGACGGCATCTACAAATCAGGCGTGCTGGCCAATGTGCTGCAATTGCTCAAACTGCCCGATGGCACCGTCAAGGTGCTGGTCGAAGGGCGCAGCCGTGTGCGCATCACCGGTTTTCTGCCCAACGACTCGTTCTTCGAGGCCAGCGCCGAATACCTGACCGAGGAAGCTGGCGATCCGACCGAGGTTGAAGCCTTGGTGCGCAATGTCGCCGCCGAATTTGAACGCTATGCCAAGGTCAAGAAAAACATCCCCGAAGAGGCCATGGCCGCCGTCAGCGACGCCACCGAGCCTGCCAAACTGGCCGATCTGGTCGCCGGCCATCTGGGGATTGAAGTCGCGCAGAAACAGGGCCTGCTGGAAACGCTGTCCGTCGCGGAACGGCTGGAAAAGGTTTACGGCATGATGCAGGGCGAAATGTCCGTGCTTCAGGTCGAACGCAAGATCAAGACCCGCGTCAAATCGCAGATGGAACGCACCCAGCGCGAATATTATCTGAACGAACAGATGAAGGCGATCCAGAAGGAATTGGGCGACAGCGAAGACGGCCAGAACGAAGTGGCCGAACTGGAAGCCCGCATCCATGACACCAAGCTGTCCAAGGAAGCCCGCGAAAAGGTCGATGCCGAGCTGAAGAAACTCAAATCCATGTCCCCCATGTCCGCCGAGGCGACCGTGGTGCGCAATTACATGGACTGGATTCTGGGCCTGCCATGGAACGTCAAATCGCGCACCAAGAAAGACCTGCACAAGGCGCAGGCGGTCTTGGATGCCGATCATTACGGTCTGGAAAAGGTCAAGGAACGCATCGTCGAATATCTGGCCGTGCAACAACGTTCGGCCAAGCTGAAAGGCCCGATCATGTGTCTGGTCGGCCCTCCCGGCGTGGGCAAGACCAGCCTTGGCAAATCCGTGGCCAAGGCAACGGGACGCGAGTTTATCCGCATCTCATTGGGTGGTGTGCGCGACGAATCCGAAATCCGTGGCCACCGCCGGACCTATATCGGGTCGATGCCCGGCAAGATCATTCAGGCGCTGAAAAAGGCGAAAACCACCAATCCGCTGATCCTGCTCGATGAAATCGACAAGATGGGCAATGATTTCCGTGGTGATCCCGCATCCGCGATGCTCGAGGTGTTGGACCCGGAACAGAACGCGACATTCGTCGATCACTATCTGGAGGTCGAATATGACCTGTCCAACGTGATGTTCCTGACCACGGCCAACAGCTATAACATGCCCGGCCCTCTGCTGGACCGGATGGAGATCATCACCCTGTCGGGTTATACCGAAGACGAAAAGGTCGAGATCGCCAAACAGCATCTGCTGCCTAAGGTGATGCAGAACCACGGCCTGAAAGCCCGCGAATTCAGCGTGTCCGATGATGCGCTGCTGGCGATGGTCCGCGTCTATACCCGCGAGGCGGGCGTGCGGAACATGGAACGCGAACTGGCCAAGGTCGCGCGCAAAGCCGTGACCCGGATCGTCAAGAAAGAGGCAGAGGCGATCACCGTCACCGCCGCCAATCTGGCCGATTTCCTTGGCGTGGAAAAACACCGCTTCGGTCTGGCCGAGGAAAAAGACCAGATCGGTGTGGTGACAGGTCTGGCCTGGACATCGGTGGGCGGCGAATTGCTGAACATCGAAGCCCTGCGCCTGCCCGGCAAGGGCCGGATGAAGACGACCGGCAAGCTGGGCGATGTGATGAAGGAATCAATCGATGCGGCCTCCAGCTATGTGCGGTCCATCGCGCCGGAAATCGGGGTGAAACCGCCGAAATTCGACACGATTGATATCCACGTTCACGTCCCCGACGGGGCGACACCAAAGGACGGGCCATCGGCTGGTCTGGCCATGGTCACGTCCATCGTCTCGGTGCTGACGCAGATCCCCGTGCGCCGCGATATCGCGATGACCGGTGAAGTGTCGTTGCGCGGTAATGCGATGCCGATTGGCGGGCTCAAGGAAAAACTTCTGGCCGCTTTGCGTGGCGGTATCACCACGGTGCTGATCCCGCAGGATAACGCCAAGGACCTGCCAGACATTCCCGACAACGTGAAAGAAGGGCTGACCATCATCCCCGTCACGCATGTGTCGCAGGTGCTGGAACACGCGCTGGTGCGCAAACCCGAACCCATCGAATGGGACGAAGCCGCCGAAGAAGCCGCCGCCGCCGCGGCGATCAAATCCGGCACCGCACCAGAGGCCGCGCGCACCCACTGACCGCGGGGCTGTAAAAACCAAAGGCGCGTCCTGCAAAAGGCGCGCCTTTCGCTTGCCAAGGCGCTGGCGTCACGCGCCAAACCCGCTACACTCCCCCTGATTGCAACAGGACAGACCATGGCACGCGCACACTCCCCCACTTCTGAAACATCGGCCTCCGCGCCGTTGAAAAAACCCGATCTGCTTGACCAGCTGGCCACGCGCAGCGGGCTCAAGAAACGCGATGCCAAGCTGGCGCTGGACGCAACCCTGACCCTGATCGGCGAGGCGCTGGCGCGCGGCGACGACCTGCTTTTGCCCCCGCTGGGCCGGGTCCGCGTGGTCAAGGCCAAGGATCTGGGCGCAGGCGCACAGCTGCTGACGCTGAAACTGCGCAGCGGCAAGGATGCGTCACAAAGCGGCAAAACCGGTCTTGCAACTGCAGCCGAGGACGTCTAGATCACGCTCCAGCGGGTGATTAGCTCAGTGGTAGAGCGCTTCGTTCACATCGAAGATGTCAGGGGTTCAAATCCCTTATCACCCACCATTGACTTGTACGCTATGCCGCAATTTGCCTGACAGCACAGGTCCAGCCCAACAGGCACCCGATGACATTCCATGAAATCTATATCCTGCGCCACGGGCAAACCGAATGGAACGCCGAAAACCGGATGCAGGGCGCGCTCAATTCGCCGCTGACCCCGCAGGGCGCGGCCGATGCCGCGCGGCAGGGTGCAATCCTTGCGCAACGCGATCTGACTGGTTTTCAGTACTGGTGCAGCCCGCAGGCGCGCGCGGTGCAGACGGCGGGCATCGCGCTGGCCCAGATTGCGGCACATATCCGCACCGATGACCGGCTGCGCGAAATCGGCGTGGGCGATTGGGCAGGGTTGCTGCGCGACACGCTGCCGATGCCGGACGGCCCCGATCCGGTCGCCGCGCAATATGCGATGGCCCCGAACGGCGAAGGTTTCGCCGCGCTGACGGCGCGCTGCCATTCGTTCCTGGCCGATCTGCGCGGCCCTGCCGTTCTGGTCACCCACGGGATCACCAGCCGGGTGTTGCGCCGCATCCTTGCGGGGGATGCCGCGATCGCCGTGGCCACAGCGCATGGCGGGCAGGGGCGGGTCTATCACATCAAGGACGGCATCCAGCACCTTCTCGAAGCGTGACCAAGGCCCCCCATCATCTTCCGAGCATAAATATCCTGGGGGTCCGGGGGCAAGCCCCCGGCCACCACTTGCATCACGCGCCACGATATCCTAAAGCAGCGCCAGCGGGTGATTAGCTCAGTTGGTAGAGCGCTTCCTTTACACGGAAGATGTCGGGAGTTCGAGCCTCTCATCACCCACCACCCACCTTCCCGTTTTTTGCGCGCCGATCCCGCACCAACGGTGTTATCGCGGCACTTTTGCGTCGTCTACCTTGTGCCGTGACCAGCGCGCGCGTCTTTGTTGCAAATACCTGCCGCGATCTGCAGGCGGCTGCGCGCATCACAGATATTTTCAGACAAGCCCGAAGACCGCTTGACGAGGCCCGCAGCCGCACTTAGAAGCACCCCACCAGCAGCGATGCTGGGAACGCAGATGCGCGGTTGTAGCTCAGTTGGTTAGAGTACCGGCCTGTCACGCCGGGGGTCGCGGGTTCGAGCCCCGTCAACCGCGCCACTGCTTTTCCCTTACAAAAGACGACCCGGAACGCCGCGCTGAAAAGCGCGGCTTTCGGTCTTTTTGCCGTTGACGCCCGGCGCGCCCGCGATTATTGCGCCCCTCATGCGCGGTTGTAGCTCAGTTGGTTAGAGTACCGGCCTGTCACGCCGGGGGTCGCGGGTTCGAGCCCCGTCAACCGCGCCATTTTCCCGACATTTCAGATCCTCTTGCGCTGCTGCGCCTGATCACGTGGTCTGCGTCATCGCATGCAGGATCCGCGCCCAAGACCGGATTCCTTTGTGGAACGACGACAGGTCGTATTTTTCGTTGGGCGAATGGATCTGGTCATCAGTCTTGCTAAAGCCGATCAGCATCGCATCCATGTTCAGGATTTGCTTGAAATAGGCTGCAATCGGGATTGACCCGCCGCTGCCGACATAGGCCGCCGCTTGCGGCCATTCATCCGACAGCGCGCGGCGCGCCTGGGCAAAGGCGGGATGCGTTGTCGTCATCTGACCTGCGGCGCTGGCCCCGTGGGGCGCAAACGTCACGCTGCAATCGGCGGGGATCATATCCTGCACCATCTTGCGGAAACTGTCGCGGATAGCGAGCGGGTCCTGCGTGCCGACAAGGCGAAAGCTGATCTTGGCATGGGCCTGTGACGGCAGCACCGTCTTGAACCCGTCGCCGGTATAGCCAGACCACATACCGTTCACTTCGCAGGTCGGGCGCGACCAGATCATTTCGAGCGGACGGCGCCCTTTTTCGCCGGCGGGAATCGACAGGCCGACATCGCCCAGAAACGCCGCCTGATCAAAGCGCAGGTCGTCCCATGCCGCCGCCAGTTCGTTCGACAGGTCTGGCACGCCCTCATAAAAACCGGGGACGGTAATGCGCCCGTCCGCGTCATGCAGTGCCGCGATCACGCGGGCCAGCACGCGGGCGGGGTTCATCGCCAGCCCGCCATACATGCCCGAATGCAAATCCTTGTCGGGGCCGGTGATCGTGATTTCTTCGCCCAGCAAGCCGCGCAGCTGGGTAATAATCGCCGGCGTGCTCTCACCGTATAAGCCAGTATCGCAGATCAGCGCGATATCGGCTGTCAGCTCTTTGGCATTGTCTTGCATGAATGGGACCAGCGAGGGCGAGCCTGATTCCTCTTCGCCTTCGAAAAACAGCGTCATCTTCGCGGGCAGCGACCCATGCACAGCGATCCAGGCGCGGCAGGCCTCGACAAAGGTCATCAGCTGGCCCTTGTCGTCGGATGTGCCGCGGCCGCGGATCACCTTGCCTTTTGGCGTGTCTTCGACCTGCGGGTCAAACGGGTCGCGGTCCCACAGGTGCAGCGGGTCAACCGGCTGCACATCGTAATGGCCGTAAAACAGCACATGCGGCCCATCGCCAGCCGCATGGGCCACGACCATCGGGTGCCCCGGTGTCGGGCGTTTGGACGCAGCGAACCCCATCGCCACAAGATCCGCCACCAGCCAGTCGGCGGCCATGTCGCAATCGGCCTTGTAGGCCGGGTCGGTCGAAATCGACGGGATGCGCAGCAATTCCTTCAGACGTTCGACCGCCTGCGGCAAATCAGCATCAATACGGTCGAGAACGGGATCGAGGGACATGGGCAAGCCTTTCCAGAAATGTGTGCTGCAAGGTTGTCCCGATCACAGCGCAGGTCAATGGCCGACGTGGCGATGCCCTATTGGACAAACGGCGCTGGCTGATATTTATTGATCCAGATCAGGGCCTGCACATTTTGGCGCGCCTAGGGTCCGCTTGGCGATGGGTGACAGTTTGTAGCGTCTTGTTCGGACAGTTTCTGCCCTATATGCATTTTAGAACGATTCAAGGCGCCCCGGGAAAGAGAGCGTCCTGTCACGATAAGAAGGACGGATTGGTGGATTATAACGCCCAATTGGATACAGCGATCAACCGCTTGCACGACGAAGGCCGCTATCGCACCTTTATCGATATTGAACGCAAACGTGGTCAGTTCCCGCATGCGACATGGGTCAAACCCGACGGGTCCGAAATGCCGGTGACCGTGTGGTGCGGCAATGATTACCTTGGCATGGGACAGCACCCGGTCGTGCTGGCCGCGATGCACGAGGCGATCGAGGCAACGGGCGCAGGATCTGGCGGGACGCGTAACATTTCCGGCACCACCGTCTATCACAAACGGCTCGAGGCCGAACTGGCCGATTTGCATGGCAAGGGCGCGGCATTGCTGTTCACAAGCGCCTATATCGCCAATGACGCCACGCTCAGCACGCTGCCGAAACTGTTTCCAGGCCTGATCATTTACTCCGATGCGCTCAACCATGCGTCCATGATCGAAGGTGTGCGCCGCAACGGCGGGGCCAAGCGGATTTTCCGCCATAACGACGTGGCCCATCTGCGCCAATTGCTGGAAGCCGACGATCCGGCAGCGCCCAAGCTGATTGCCTTTGAATCGATCTATTCGATGGACGGTGATTTCGGGCCAATTGCCGCCTTTTGCGATCTGGCCGAAGAATTTGGCGCGCTGACTTATTGCGACGAAGTCCATGCCGTCGGCATGTATGGCCCGCGTGGGGCAGGGGTGGCGGAACGTGACGGTGTCATGCACCGCATCGACATCATCAATGGCACGCTGGCCAAGGCATATGGCGTGATGGGCGGCTATATCGCCGCATCGCCCAAGATGTGCGATGCCGTGCGGTCCTATGCGCCGGGGTTCATATTTACCACCAGCCTGCCGCCAGCAGTGGCCGCTGCAGCCGCAGCGTCCGTTGCGCATCTCAAGACCGATCAGGCGCTGCGCGATAGCCACCAGACACAGGCGAAAATCCTCAAACTGCGGCTGAAGGGGTTGGGCCTGCCGATCATCGATCATGGCAGCCATATCGTGCCGCTGATCGTCGGCGATCCGAAACACACCAAAAAGCTGTCTGATATGCTGTTGTCCGAATTCGGTATTTATGTGCAGCCGATCAATTTCCCGACAGTGCCACGTGGCACTGAGCGGCTGCGCTTTACCCCGTCGCCGGTACATGGATCGCGCGAAATGACCGCACTTGTGGGGGCATTGGACGGTTTGTGGTCGCATTGTGCATTGAACCGGGCCGAATTGGCGGGTTGACGCCTATTGCTGATGTGCAACCATCGCGTTGATATGGTACAGCTTTTGCAGGCAGTACTCACCGGTTGATTCGGTCGGCGCCGCTATGGGGCGTAGTGCGGCAGGACAGTCAATGATGGGAAAGACCTTCAGGCGTGCCAGCGTGGCGCAGGACGTTCAAACCAGAGGGTTTGACGATTACGCTTTGCGTCTGGGCGATATCATGCGCGGCGAACGCGCAACGCTCGGCAAAAGCCTTTTGGATATCCAGCGCGAATTAAAGATCAAGGCGGCCTATATCGCCGCAATTGAAAATGCTGACCCCTCTGCTTTTGACACGCCCGGGTTCATCGCGGGCTATGTGCGGTCTTACGCGCGCTATCTTGGCATGGATCCCGATGCGGCCTTCGCCACCTTTTGCAAGGAAAGCGGCTTTGCGACCGCGCATGGCATGTCAGAACAGGCGTCCTCGCTGAAAAATCGCGTGGCGGACACCAGCCGCGCGTCGGCTGGCAAGGATATCTTTTTATCGTCGCGCACGCCTTTTGTCCCTGCACGGGAATCGGTTTTCGCGCAGCTTGAATTGCGTGCCATCGGGTCTGTGCTGGTGCTGGTCGGGATGATTGCGGGGCTGGGCTATGGTGGCTGGACCATCTTGCAAGAGGTGCAGCGCGTGCAATTCGCCCCGGTCGAGCAGGCCCCCGTTGTGGTGTCAGAGCTTGACCCACTTGCCGGTGGCGGCAATGGGTTCAATGTTGTTGGCGATGCGTTGGCGGATGTGACGCTGCCGTCGCCTGATGCGCTGGACCGGCTCTATCGCCCGCAGGCGCTGGACGTGCCGGTCATGGTCGCCCGCGACACCCCGATCGCAACGCTGACACCGCGCATGATAGGCGCCTTGGCATCAGGCCAGGATGGCCCCGCCATCGCGCAGGTCGCAGTTGACCTGCCCATTGCTCTGGCAGATGTCCTGCCAACGCCCAGTATTCAGGTGGTCGAACCGCCCGCGCCGCAGGTGCAATTGGTCGCTGCGCGCCCAGCTTGGGTGCGGGTGCAGGCGGCAGATGGCGTTGTCCTTTTCGAAGGCATCATGGAACCCGGCCAGAATTTCGTGCTGCCTGCGACCGAAGACCCCGCCATCCTACGGGTCGGCGAAAGCGGTGCGATGTATTTCGCGGTCAATGGCCAGCATTACGGCCCCGTCGGGCAGCGCGGTGTTGTGACATCCAATGTGGTGCTGTCGGTGGATAATCTGACCGCCAGCTATGCCTTGGCCGATCTTGCCAGTGATGCGGACCTTGCCGAAATCATCCGCGTCGCAGAAGCCGTGACAGACCAATAGCCGCAGACGCTTGCCCATAGCGGCAGGGGCGCTTAGGTTGCGGATGAACGCAAGTTTCGTGAAAGCGCAATGATGTCCCTGAACCATATCCGTCCCTGGCGGAATATCTATCGCCGCAAATCCCGTCAGATCATGGTGGGCAATGTGCCGGTCGGTGGTGATGCGCCGATCTCGGTGCAGACGATGACCAATACGCTGACCACCGATATCAAAGGCACCATCGCGCAGGTGCAGGCCGCCGCCGATGCCGGTGCCGATATCGTGCGTATTTCGGTCCCTGATGAGGCCTCGGCCAAGGCCTTGCGCGAGATCGTGCGCAATGTCTCGGTGCCGATCGTGGCCGATATCCATTTCCATTACAAACGCGGGATCGAAGCCGCCGAGGCGGGCGCCGCCTGCCTGCGCATCAACCCCGGCAATATCGGCGACGAGGCGCGCGTCAAAGAGGTGATCCGCGCTGCGCGCGACAACAATTGTTCGATCCGCATTGGCGTGAACGCGGGGTCGCTGGAAAAGCACCTGCTGGATAAATACGGCGAACCTTGCCCCGATGCGATGGTCGAAAGCGGGCTGGATCACATCAAGATCCTGCAAGACAACGATTTTCACGAATTCAAGATTTCCTGCAAAGCGTCCGACGTGTTCATGGCCGCCGCCGCCTATCAGCAATTGGCGGATGCGACCGACGCCCCGATCCATTTAGGGATCACAGAGGCGGGTGGCCTGATCAGCGGCACCGTGAAATCCGCTATCGGGATGGGCAATCTGCTCTGGATGGGGATCGGTGATACGATCCGTGTGTCGCTGTCCGCCGATCCGGTGGAAGAGGTCAAGATGGGGTTCGAGATCCTCAAATCCCTTGGCCTGCGCCACCGCGGCGTGAATATCATTTCCTGCCCGTCCTGCGCGCGGCAGGGGTTCGACGTGATCAAGACGGTCGAGGCGCTGGAAAAGCGGTTGGAACATATCAAGACGCCGATGTCGCTGTCGATCATCGGCTGTGTGGTGAATGGTCCGGGCGAGGCGCTGATGACCGATGTCGGTTTCACCGGCGGCGGGGCAGGGTCCGGCATGGTCTATCTGGCGGGCAAGCAAAGCCACAAGCAATCCAATGCCGATATGATCGAACATATCGTCGAACAGGTCGAAAAAAAGGCCGCTGAAATCGAAGCCAAGGGCGATCTGGCCGCCGAGTAGGGTGGATCCTGATCCACCTTACCAAACCCCACCAAGAGGCAGCAGATGCGACACGCAACCCGCGGCGACGTGGACCCTTTCATCGTCATGGATGTCATGGAAGCCGCCCGTCAGGCCGAGGCCGCAGGCCGCCATATCATCCATATGGAGGTGGGCCAGCCCGGCACCGGCGCGCCCAAAGCCGCGCGCGACCGGCTGATCGCGGATATGGCCGATCCCTTGGGCTATACCGTGGGCCTTGGCCTGCCCGATTTGCGCGCCCGCATCGCGCGCCATTACGGCGACTGGTACGGGCTGGACCTTGATCCCGCGCGCGTGGTCATCACTTCGGGTGCATCCGGTGCGTTTCTGCTGGCGTTTTCGGCCCTGTTCGACAACGGCGAACGCGTCGGCCTTGGCACGCCTTGTTATCCGTCCTACCGCCAAATCCTGCGCGCGGTCGGGCTGACACCGGTCGATATTCCGACAAGCCTTGCCGACCGGTTCCAGCCGCAGCCGCAGCATGTGGCGCAGCATGATCTGGCGGGGCTGATTGTCGCCTCGCCTGCCAACCCCACCGGCACGATGCTGGATACCGCCCAATTGGCCGCTTTGGCCGAGGCTTGCGCCGCGCGTGATGCCGCGCTGATCTCGGATGAAATCTATCACGGGATCGACTATGACCTGCGCCCGGTGTCGGCGCTGGAAGTCACCGACGAGGTCTATGTCGTCAATTCCTTTTCCAAGTATTTTTCCATGACCGGTTGGCGCGTCGGCTGGATGGTCGTACCGGATGACCATGTCCGGCGGATCGAACGGCTGGCGCAGAATATGTTCATCTGCGCGCCCCATGCCGCACAGCGCCTTGCGCTGCATGCGATGGATTGCCCCGAAGAACTGGACGCCAACAAGGCCGTCTATGCCGCCAACCGCGCGCTGATGATGGATGGCTTGCGCGCGGCGGGGCTGGGGGCCTTTGCGCCGCCCGATGGCGCGTTCTACATCTATGTCGATGTCTCGGCCTATACCGATGATGCCCGCGCCTTTGCCGCCGACATTCTGGATCAGGCAGGGGTGGCCGTCACACCGGGGCTGGATTTTGACGCAGCCCGCGGGCATCACTGGCTGCGGTTTTCCTATGCGCGCGGCACCGCCGATATCAGCGAGGGGCTGGACCGGATCGCGCGGTTCATGCAGGCGCGCCGCGCATGATCCGCTGGGTCGTGCTGTGCTGCCTGTTGGCCACGAGTGCCGGTGCACAGGCGCGGTTCGACCCCGAAAGGTCCGATATCCGCGACGGCTGGCGGTCGGTGCAGATCGTGCTGGGCCTGTCGGACATCGTGCCTTACCGGGTATTCACGCTGGATGACCCGCGCCGTCTGGTGCTGGATTTTCAGGGGCTGGACAGTGGCGGGATCAATGCGCAGGCGATCAACAGCGCCCGCCGCGTGACGGATATCCGCTTTGGCCCTTACCGGCCCGGCTGGACGCGGATGGTGCTGGACCTGACCGAACCCCTGACGCTGGCCAAGGCCGAGATGACCAGCGACGCGCAGGGCGCGCGGCTGACCCTGCGGCTGGCCCGCACCACGGCGGATGATTTCGCCGCCGCCGCCGGTGCGCCGCCTGATCCGGGCTGGGATGCGTTCAGCGACGCTGCGTTGCGCGGGCTGGACCAGCGCGGGAATGGTGCCTTTATCGTCGTGCTTGACCCCGGCCATGGCGGCGTTGACCCCGGGGCTGAACGCGGCGGGATCACCGAGGCGCATCTGATGCTGGAATTTGCCGCTGAAATCGCAGGCCAGCTGCGCGCCCAGGACGGGGTGGCCGTGGTCATGACCCGCGAGGCGGATGTCTTTCTCCCGTTGTTCACGCGGATGAGCATTGCGCGCCGCGCGCGGGCGGATCTGTTCATCTCGTTGCATGCCGATGCGCTGGAACAGGATGATGCCTGGGGGGCCTCGGTCTATACCCTGTCCGAGGACAGCGACGACATCGCTGTGGAACGGCTGGTCGAACGGCATGAGCGCGGCGATCTACTGGCGGGGGTCGATCTGTCCGTCACCGATGACAGGGTGACCGGTGTGTTGATGGATCTTGCACGCCAGACCACCAGCCCGCGCGCGGCGACCTTTGCGGACCAAGTGATCGCGCAGATGCAGGCGCAGGGCGTGCGGCTGAATGCCAAACCTCGCCGGATGGGGCGGTTTTCGGTGCTGCTGGCCGCCGATTTCCCAAGCGTGCTGATCGAGGCGGGGTTTTTGTCAAATACGCAGGACCGTCAGATCCTGACCGACCCGCAAAGCCGTGCAAGGCTGGTGACGGCAATCGCCGCGGCGGTTGCGCAATACCGCAGCGACATGCCCTAGCGCGGATCAGGCGATTGTGATGTCCCGCACCGGCACTTGCCGCTTGACGGGCATTTGCGGTTTTGACCCCCACGCAGCCAGCGCGTATAAGCGCACGGAATCCTGAAAGGAACAACCGCCCCGTGTTGCGCTTCATCTTCTCATTCTTCGGTGGCATTTTCACCTTTTTGACGATGGGTCTGGTGATGGCCGCGCTTGGCCTGGGCGGGGTGATTTTCCTTTATGGCCGCGATCTGCCCAGCTATGAGACGCTGTCGCAATACACGCCCAAAACAATCAGCCGGATCTATTCGCGCGAAGGCCGCATCATCGACGAATTCGCCGTCGAACGCCGCCTGTTCACCCCGGCCGAGGATATTCCCGATCTGGTCAAACAGGCGTTCATTTCTGCGGAAGACAAGAATTTCTATACCCACCAAGGCTTTGACGCGACCAGCATGCTGTCGGCCGTGGTCGACGCCGTGCAATCGCGCGGCGAAGACTTGCGTGGCGCGTCCACGATTACCCAGCAGGTGATGAAGAACTTTCTGCTCGACGGGTCACGGTCGGTGGAACGCAAGATCAAGGAAATCATCCTTGCCGTGCGGATCGAACAGGCGATGTCCAAGGAACGTATCCTCGAGCTGTATTTGAACGAGATTTTCCTGGGCCAGAATTCCTTTGGCGTCACCGCCGCGGCGCTGACCTATTTCAACAAACCGCTGACCGACCTGACCGCGGGCGAGGCGGCCTATCTGGCGTCCTTGCCCAAATCGCCCAGCAACCGCCATCCTGTGCGCGACCAAGAGGCGGCGATTTTCTGGCGCGACAATACCCTGCGCCTGATGTACCAGAACGGTTATATCGACGATATCACGCTGGCAGTGGAAACCGGATCACCGCTGCGCACCGTGCAGGGCGGCGATTATCCCGATTTCCGCACGACCCTGCCGGACCGTGATTATTTTACCGATGAAATCCGTCGCCAGCTGAGCCAGGATTTCGGGCAGGAGGAATTCTTTTCCGGTGGCCTGTCGATCCGCGCAACGGTCGATCCCGAACTGCAAAAGGTCGCGGCGCAATCGCTGCAACAGGCGCTAGAAGATTTCGACCGCGCCAGAGGCGTCTGGCGTGGCACTGGCCTGACCATCGCACCAGAGGCGCTGGCGGATGACGCTGCTTGGCGCGCGGCGCTGCGCGCGACCGATCTGCCGCGCGACGTGATACTGGGGGGGCAATGGCACCCTGCCGTCGTGCTTGACGTGGCCGATAACAGCTTGCGCATCGGTATCGAAGGGCTGTCAGCCTCCGAGGCGGAACCCCATGCCGTGCCACGCCGCGATATCGAGTGGATGCGCGGCAATTTCTTTGACAATTTCACCCCCGGCGATGTCGTCCATGTCCGGCGCGTCGTGCAGGACAGCGATGGTTCGTTCCTGCACTGGAGCCTGCGGCAGGTGCCAGAGGTCCAAGGTGCCTTTATGGCGATGGATGTGAACACCGGCCGCGTGATCGCGATGCAGGGCGGGTTCAGCTATCAAGCCTCGGTGTTCAACCGCGCGACACAGGCGCAACGCCAGCCCGGATCATCGTTCAAGCCTTTCGTCTATGCCACTGCGTTGGACAGCGGCTATTCGCCCGCGACCATCGTTGTCGATGCCCCGATCGAGATCATGACCCCGCAGGGGCTGTGGCGGCCGACCAATGCGTCCAACCAGTTTTACGGGCCGACACCCCTGCGCACCGGCATTGAACGGTCACGCAACCTGATGACCGTCCGCCTTGCGCAAGAGGTCGGGATCGACCGCATCGCCGAATATGCCGAACGCTTTGGCGTTTATGACCGGATGAATCCGGTGCTGGCGGCCTCGCTCGGATCGGACGAGACGACATTGTTCAAGATTGTCGCCGCCTATGCGATGTTCGCCAATGGCGGTGAACGGGTCGCACCCACGCTGGTGGACCGCGTGCAGGACCGGTTCGGCAATACCGTCTATCTGCACGATGACCGGCAATGCCCCGATTGCGCCAATCTGACCTTGCCCGCAGGGCAGGCGCCGCTGATCTTGTCGAACCGCACCCGCGTGATGAACGAAGTCACCGCCTATCAGCTGACATCCATGATGCAGGGCGTGGTGGAACGCGGCACGGCGGCGGGGTCGGTGAACCTGCCTGCGCAGATCGCAGGCAAGACCGGCACCACCAATGACAGCAAGGATGTCTGGTTCGTGGGCTTTTCGTCCAATATCGTGGCGGGCTGTTACATCGGCTATGACAATCCGCGCAGTCTGGGCAGTGGTGCATCGGGTGGCGGCATGTGCGGGCCGGTGTTCAACCGCTTCATGGCCGAGGCGATTGATGTGTTCGGCGCGCCGCCTTTCAGGGTCCCCGATCAATGCCAGTTCATCAACATCGACCGGTTCAGCGGCGCGCGCCTGCCCGATGATGCTGCCGGCGACAATGTGGTGGCGGAATGTTTCCGCGCGGGCGAAGAACCGGTCTTTGGCATCATGTATGACGGCGGTTTCGCCATGGCCGCCGATCTGCCGCTGTATGACGAAGTGCCGCGCAGCCAGCGCGAGGTCACGACATCGACCGGCGATACGGCAACCGTGGGCGAGCGCGCGACCTTTGGCACCTTGTCCACGGGCGGGTTGTACTGACCGCCTTGCCGCTGGCGGGTGCGGGATGTAAGACCCCACAGAACCAATCGGAACAGGTGTCCCATGCGCGCTGAAACGCAGAACAATGTCGATGCGATCCAGAAATCGTTGAACCTGCTGGCGCAGCGGATGGATTATGAAACCGCCCGCTACCGGCTGGAAGAATTCGACGCGCGGGTCGAGGACCCGACATTGTGGGACGATCCCGACGCCGCGCAGAAACTGATGCGCGACCGGCAGGTGCTGGTCGATACATTGACCATGCATGACACGATCAAGCAGGAACTGGCCGATAATATCGAACTGATCGAGATGGGTGAGATGGAAGGCGATGCCGACATCATCACCGAGGCGGAAGAGGCGCTCAAATCCTTGCGCGACAAGGCCGCCCAAAAAGAACTCGAGGCGCTGCTGGACGGCGAGGCGGATGCCAATGATACCTTCCTTGAAGTCAACGCAGGGGCGGGTGGCACCGAAAGCTGCGATTGGGCCAATATGCTGTCGCGCATGTATGTCCGCTGGGCCGAGAAAAAGGGCTACAAGGTCGAACTGCAATCCATGCAGTCGGGCGACGAGGCGGGGATCAAATCCGTCACCTATAAAATCATGGGGCATAACGCCTATGGCTGGCTGAAATCCGAAAGCGGCGTGCATCGGCTGGTCCGCATCTCGCCGTTCGACAGCGCCGCCAAACGGCATACGTCGTTCACATCGGTCAAAGTCTATCCCGTCGTCGATGACAATATCGAGATCGAGGTCAACCCCAGCGACATCCGCCTTGATACCTACCGGTCGTCCGGTGCGGGCGGCCAGCACGTCAACACCACCGATTCCGCCGTGCGGATCACCCACTTTCCCACCGGCATCGTGGTCACGTCCTCGGAAAAATCGCAGCACCAGAACCGCGATATCGCGATGAAAGCGCTGAAATCGCGGCTTTATCAGATGGAGCTGGATAAACGGTCTGCGCTGGTGAACGAGGCGCATGAAAATGCGGGCGACGCGGGCTGGGGTAACCAGATCCGGTCCTATGTGCTGCAACCCTATCAAATGGTCAAAGACCTGCGCACCGGGTTTGAAACATCGGACACCAAAGGCGTGCTGGACGGTGATCTGGACGGGCTGATGGGCGCGACGCTGGCGCTGGATATGTCGGGCAAGGGGCGCGACGCGGCAAACGCGGACTGATCCCGCAGGCTTGCTAAAACCCGTCCTAAGGCGCAAGATTTGCGCATGACCCAGACCGGCACGATCCGCCAATCCGCCGCCCCGCAGGTCCGTGACCTTGCGCTGGCTGATCTGCGCGCGGCGCTGATTGCCGGTGTCGCTGATTTCCGCAGAACCCTGCAATTCGGCCTGTTTTTCAGCGCGGTCTATGTGCTGGGCGGGTTCGGGATGCTGTCGCTGGGGGCAGGGCATGTGACATGGACGCTGGCGACATCCTTGGGCTTTCCGTTGGTCGCCCCTTTCGCCGCCGCCGGATTATACGAGGTCAGCCGCCGGATCGAGACGGGCCAGCCTTTGTCATGGCGCGCGGTGCTGGCCATCGTCTGGCAGGAACGCACGCGGCAATTGCCGTGGCTGGGTGCGATCATCGTGATCTATTTCCTGTTCTGGACCTTTCTGGCACATATGATTTTCGCGTTGTTCATGGGGCTCAGCACGATGACCAACGTGTCAGACAGCTGGGAGGTGTTCCTGACCCCCACCGGCCTGACGATGATCGCCGTCGAACTGGCGGTTGGTGCCGTGCTGGCGTTTTTGCTGTTTTCGCTGACAGTGGTCAGCCTGCCTCTGGTGCTGGACCGCGAGGTTGATTTCGTCACCGCGATGCTGATCAGCCTTGCCGTGGTGCGCCAGAACCCCGCCGTGGTGCTGTGCTGGGCCGGTCTGGTCGCCGCGCTGACGCTGGTGGCCCTGCTGCCGTGGTTTCTGGGGCTGATCGTGGTGCTGCCCGTGCTGGGCCATGCCACATGGCATTTGTATCGGCGGGCGTTGGATTGATACGAAAAAGGGCGCCTCATGGGACGCCCTTGATCAGTCATGAAAGTCGGTAAAGCCTTAGCCCTGATCGCCCTCGGATGTGGGCAGCAGCGGCATCTTTTTGCCGCCGGTGGACAAAGGGTCGTCCTGCCGCTGCACGGAGCCTTCGAAATGTGCGCCCGATTCGATCGCAATCGTCTTGTGGATGATGTCGCCTTCGACCCGCGCGGTCGAGGTGAGCCGCACCTTGAGGCCGCGGACACGACCGATCACGCGGCCATTGACCACCACGTCATCGGCGACGATTTCGCCCTTGACCGTCGCGCTTTCGCCCACCGTCAAAAGATGGGCGCGGATGTCACCATCGACCTGACCTTCGATCTGGATATCACCCGTCGTTTTCAAATTGCCAGTGATCAGCAAGTCCGACGACAGGATCGAGGCCGGTGGCTTTGCCTTGGGCGGCGATGTTTTGAAATCAGGTACCGGGCTGCCGGTCTTGCTGGCATCCGTCGTGGCGGCTGCGGGAGTATCGGCCACCTTTGGCCCGGGCTCATTGATTTTGGATTTAGAAAACATTCTGTCCAGCTCTTATATAAGTCATCGGATTGACGGGTTTGCCATTGACGCGCACCTCGTAGTGAAGATGGGGCCCGGTCGAACGACCAGAATTCCCCATAGCACCAATTCGGTCGCCACGCGATACCCTTTGGCCAACCCGCACATCAATTGTGTTCAGATGGGCATAGCGGGTCTCAAAACCGAAGTCGTGGCGGATGGTGATCAAGCGGCCATAACTGGATTCCCAGCCAGCCTTGACCACAACGCCATCGGCAGCGGCATGGATCGGCGTGCCGACCGGCCCCGCGAAATCAGTGCCTGCATGTAGCCGGCCCCAGCGTTGTCCAAAACCCGATGTTAGCCGGTAATTCGACCGCACGGGCGTCGCAATCGGCAGCTTGTCGGCGGCGATCCGGTACAGGTTGATCCGGTCCATTGAAGCAAGGATTGCATTGGCGCGCAGGCTGTCGGGGTCCGGCTCGCCCGTCGCGGTGGTGAACTGGATCGGCGCCAGCGGACCGCCGGTGCCGGAATAGCCGCGCCTGACCTGTTCGATCAACGTGTCTGGGTTCATGCCCGCCGCGCGGAACACATTGTCCAGCGGTTCGACCGAGACCAGCATCGCGTCTTCCAACTGCCGAAATATCTGGTCGTTGCGTTCCTGCAGTAGACGCAGTTCCAGCTGCATCTCGGCGGCCTGTTCGATGGCCATGCCTGCGTCATCGGCGATCTGATCACGCTCTGCAGCGGTTTCGGCCAGCGCACTGGCCAACAGGTTGACGGTGCCGACGGCTTCGTCAGGCAGCGACAGCGGCGTGCCGTCGTCGCCGGTCTCGGTCAGGGTGGCGACCTGCTGGCGCGCTTCCTCGCGGGCTTTCATCGTGGTGCGCAGGGTGGTCTGCACTACCTCTAGTCCGGTTTCCAGCTCGCGGCGCTTTTCCTCGGTGGCCAACAGTTCGGACTGCATGATCGAAATCTGTTCCAGCGCCATTTCAAACCGCGCATGGGCGGATGCTGCTTCAGCGGCGCGGTTATCGCGGTCGGATGACAGGATATTCAGCCGCTGTTCATAGGTCATCTGGTCGCGCTGCGCCTGTGCGCGGAAATTGCCCGCCCCGATACTGTCCATCAGCAGGATCGCGGTGGCGACGATGGTCCAGCCGACAACGATGGTACTGCCTGCCCAGGCGACCAGCTGTGTTTCGGAGGACAGGCGGATGAAACGCGTTTCGGTGTCGGATCGCAGGAAAAGCCGCTTTTCAGGGAACCATCGCTCGAGCGTGGCATGGATCGGTTTCATCAGTCTTGAACGCACCAGTTATCCACCTTGCTTGGCTGCCAGACCTGCCCCGTGTCCCCACAAAAGGCAGTGCTGGTCTGTGTTAGCCAGCCAAACGCCATGTCGCAACACGCAATCCCGGTTTTCTGGCCTAAAGGGGAAAACGCGCCAATCTGCGCAAAGTTCCGCCGAGACCTGCAAATCCGTGCCGGTCCCGGCCGTCGTACTCTGCCGGATGGCGCGGGATTATAGCGCCTTGACCGCCGCCAGCACTGCATCGACATGGCCGGGGACTTTGACCTTGGGCCAGATTTGCGCGATCTTGCCATCCGGTCCGATCAGGAATGTGGCGCGTTCGATGCCCATATAGGTCTTGCCATACATGCTTTTCTCGACCCAAGTGCCATAGCGTTCGCAGACATCGCCCGCCTCGTCCGACAACAGCGCGATTTTCAGGTCATGTTTTGCGACGAACTTGGCGTGCTTGGCCACGGAATCCTTGGACACGCCCAGCACCACGGCACCGGCGGCGGCAAAATCATCGACGCTTTGCGTGAAACCGATGGCTTCGGTGGTGCAGCCGGGGGTGTCGTCCTTGGGGTAGAAATACACAACCACTGTCTTGCCCGCGAAATCGGACAGAGTGACGATATCGCCACCGTCGCGCGGCAGGCTGATTGCAGGCGCAGTGTCGCCGATGGCAGGGTGGGTCATGGCTGATAATCTCCGCTGAGGTTTTGATTGCCTTGTTTTAGTCGCATGGTGTCAAAGATAAAGGGACCAGTGACCCCATGGGCGGAGAATCCTTGCCAGAGCCAATGCCAGACCCGCTGCAGACAGCCGACCCTGTCCGCGCACGACGGCCCTTGTCGCGTGTCCGGCTGGTGCTGCGCGGCGTGCTGCTGGTTTGCCTGATGCCGCTGGTCTTTGCGCTGGTGGCTGGCGTCATGATCATCGACCGCGAGATTACCGCCCCAAGCTGGATCACCGTGCAGGTGCAGGACCGTGGGACGCAGGTGCTGGATGGCGGGCGTTTGCGCTTTGCCGCGATATCGGTGCGGATCGGGCGCGACCTGCACCCGACCATCCGGCTGATCGACACCCAGCTGATCGACCGCAACGGGGCGCTGGTCACGCGGATACCGGTGGTCGAGGCTGATCTGTCCCCGCGCGGGGTGATCCTGCAACGCGCGGTGCTGGTCCAGCAGGTGCGCATTATCGGCGCACAGATCAACCTGCGCCGCGCCCGCGACGGCAGCCTTGGGCTGGCGCTGGGTGCGGGTAACCAGTTGCGCACGCGCAGCCTGCCGGAATGGCTGGATGAAATTGATCTGTTCCTTGACCGGCCCGTGTTCGATGCCCTGCGTACGGCGCAGGCGACCGGATTGATCGTCAATTATGACGACGCCCGCGCAAGGCGGAACTGGACCGTCGATGGCGGGCAGGTCGATCTGGACATGCGCGGCGGGCAGGTGACGATGCAGGCGGACCTGGCGCTGTTGTCGGGGCGGGCCGATGTGACCACGGCGCTGTTGTCTTATGCCAGCCCACGCGGCAGCCGTGCCGCCGATCTGGCCGTGACGATCAACAATATCGCGGCCAGCGATATCGCGGCGCAATCGCCGGCGCTGAACTGGCTGCGCGATGTGGCCGCGCCTTTGTCCGCCACATTGCGCACCACGCTTGATGAGACTGGCGCGCTGGGGGCGTTGCGGGCCTCGCTCGATATAGGGGCCGGGGTGCTGCAACCGACGCCCGCGTCCGACCCCGTGGGGTTCAGCGCGGCGCGGGCCGAGCTGACCTATGACCCGATCCTGGACCTGATCCGGTTCAGCGATATCGCGGTGCAAAGCGAATGGGGCAGCCTGCAGGCCAGCGGCGATGCCTATCTGCGCGATTTTGCGGATGGTCTGCCGCGCGCCTTGCTGGCGCAATTCCAGCTGCGCGATGTGGCGCTGAACCCGCCGCGCCTGTTTGACACACCAGCCCTGATCGACGGGGCGAGCGTGGATCTGCGGCTGTCGCTTGATCCTTTCGTGGTTGATATCGGGCAGGCGATCGTGCGCGATGGCGCGTCGCGCATGCTGGCGCAGGGCCGGATCGCAGCCACGGATGCGGGCTGGCAGGTCGCGGTTGATACGGTGATCGACACGCTGGCACCGGACCGGCTGCGCGCGCTTTGGCCAAACGGGTTCCGGCCCGGTACCCGCGACTGGGTCCGGCGGAACGTGCTTGCAGGTCAGTTGTCGGACCTGCATTTTGGCCTGCGTCTGGAGCCCGGACAACCGGCCACCATCGCAGGTCATTTCAGCTTTGCGGATGCAGCGGTGGTTGTGATGCCCGCGCTGCCGCCGGTGACGCAGGCGCGTGGCACTGGGCATTTGATCGACCACCGCTTTGTGATTGTTTTGGATGACGGCATGATGACCGCGCCGCATGGCGGGCTTGTCGAGCTGGACGGCACCAGCTTTGCCATCGCGGACCTGCGCCAAAAGCCGGGCCTTGCGACGCTGCAGTTGCAGGCACAAAGCCGCCTACCGGACCTGTTGTCGGTGATCAACCAGCCGCCTTTTGCCTTTCTGGACAAGGCCGGTCTGCCGGTGACCATCGCCCAAGCCAATGCACAGGCGCAAGGCACCGTGAACTGGCCCCTGCTGAAACATGCGCCACGCGAAATGGTGCGGTTCGACATGCGGGTCGATCTGACTGATCTGCGCAGTGACCTGCTGGTGCCGGGCCGGGTGCTGACAACGGCGGCGATGCAGGTGGCGGTCAGTGATACGGGCCTGTCGATCAGCGGGCCGGTGACGCTCGACGGTGTCGCCGCCGCCGCGCAATGGACGCGCAGCTTTGCGCGTGATGCGCCGCGTGCTAGCCAGTTGCAGGCGGATCTGATGCTTTCGGACGCGGGCTTGCGCGCCTTTGGGGTCGCGCTGCAGCCCGGCATGATCAGCGGTGCCGCCGCCGCGCGATTGCAGGTCACGCTGCAACCGGACGCGCCGCCGCAATTCGTGCTGACCTCTGACCTTGACGGGCTGCGGCTGGCGCTGCCGCCGGTCGGTTGGGCCAAGGCCGCCGCCACAAAGGGCGATCTGCGCATCGAAGGCCGTCTTGGCCCTGTCGCCGAAATCACCCGCCTGTCGATCAGCGGCGGCGGGTTGCAGGCCGAAGGACGCATCACGCTGGCCGCTGGTGGCGGCTTGGCGCAGGCGGTGTTTTCGCGGCTGCGCATCGGGACATGGCTGGATGCGCCTGTCACCGTGCAGGGGCGCGGCGCGGATCAGCCCCCCGCCATTTTGGTGCAAGGCGGCATGATCGACCTGCGCCGCGCGCGGTTCGGTGCCGGTGGCGGGGCGCAGGGCGGGGCGGGCGGCAGCCCGGTGCAGATCGTGCTGGACCGTCTGGTCGTGACCGAAGGCATGGTGCTGACCGGTTTTCGCGGCGATTTCACCAGCGTTGCGGGGTTCATCGGGCAATTCAGCGCGCGCATCAACGATTCCGCTGCTGTCACCGGCACCATCGCGCCGCGTGCCGGACGCTCCGCCATCAGGCTGCGCAGCGATGATGCGGGCAGTGTCCTGCTGGCAGCGGGGCTGTTTGGCAGCGCCATTGGCGGCACGCTCGACCTGACGCTTTTGCCTGCGGCGGATGCAGGCACCTTCGACGGGGTTCTGGCTGTCCGGTCGGTGCGGGTGCGCGATGCGCCAACGATCGCGGCCTTGCTGGATGCGATCAGCGTGGTGGGCCTGCTGCAACAGATGGACGGGCAGGGGCTGTCCTTTGACGAGGTCGATGTCCGGTTCCGCCTGACCCCCGATCAGGTCACCGTTTCGCAGGCCAGCGCGGTCGGTCCGGGGCTTGGCATCGCGGTCAACGGGATTTACACGCTGGCGGACAAGGGGTTTGATTTGCAGGGTGTCGTGTCTCCGTTCTATCTGGTCAACAGCATCGGCGCCTTCCTAACTCGCAAGGGCGAGGGGCTGGTCGGCTTCAATTTCACCATCGCAGGCACGCCGGATGCGCCGCGCGTCAGCGTCAACCCGCTATCGGCGCTGACCCCCGGCGGGTTCCGCGCGCTTTTCCGCCGCCCGCCACCGGAGCTTTTCCAATGAAACTCAGCGATTTTGATTTCGACTTGCCCGAGGCGCTGATCGCCACGCGGCCCGCGCGGCCGCGCTCCTCGGCACGGTTGCTGCTGGCGCAGGGCGATGACATCGCCGACCGGATCGTCACCGATCTGGTGGACATTCTGCAACCGGGCGACCGGCTGGTGCTGAATGACACCAAGGTGATCCCCGCGCGGCTGACCGGCACCCGCGCGCGGTCGGGTGAGGCGGGCGATACCAGCGCGCGGATCGAGGTGACCTTGCTGGAACCGCAGGCAGGTGGTGACTGGACCGCATTGGTCAAGCCGCTGAAAAAGCTGCGCGACGGCGAGGTGATCGTGTTTTCCGCCGATCTGTCCGCAACCGTGACAGGGCGCGGTGACGGGCAGGCCTATCTGCAATTCAACCTGACGGGTGATGATTTCGACGCGGCGCTGAATGCCGTGGGGGCGATGCCCCTGCCGCCCTATATCGCGGCGAAACGTGCGGCGGATGCCGCTGACAAGGATGATTACCAGACCTATTGGGCAAAGCACGCGGGCGCTGTGGCCGCCCCCACCGCATCGCTGCATTTTGACGGGCCTTTGTTGCAGGCGCTGGCCGCGCGCGGGGTGACAATGTCTTATGTGACCTTGCATGTGGGGGCTGGCACCTTTTTGCCGGTCAAGGTCGATGACGTGAGCGCGCATAAGATGCATGCCGAATGGGGCGAGGTGACAGCGACAGCCGCCGCCCAGATCAACGCCACCAAGGCGGCAGGCGGGCGCGTGATCCCCGTGGGGACAACCGCGCTGCGGCTGATCGAAAGCGCGGCCAAGGGCGGGCAATTGCAGCCCTGGGCCGGGCCTACGGATATTTTCATCACGCCGGGTTTCGCGTTCCAGATCGCGGACGGGCTGATGACCAATTTCCATTTGCCGAAATCCACGCTGATGATGCTGGTGTCCGCATTGATGGGGATGGAACGGATCAAGGCGATCTATGCCCATGCCATCGCCGAACGTTACCGGTTCTTTTCCTACGGGGATGCGTCGCTTTTGTTACCTGACCGCGCGTGATTGTCGTCCCGGTTGCATTGCAATCCGGTTATGATCAGGTCACACGGCGGGCTTGGACCAAGCCCTAAGGGGGACAGGATGTTTCAGGTATTGACAGGATCATGGGCTCTCTTTCTGGGGATGTTCCTGTTGATGGTCGGCAACGGGCTGCAAGGCACATTGCTGGGCCTGCGCGGCGAGATGGAAGGTTTCAGCACGCTGTCGCTGTCTTTCGTGATGTCGGCCTATTTCCTGGGCTTCCTGTTTTCGTCGCATTTCACGCCCGAACTGATCCGCCGTGTCGGGCATGTGCGGGTCTTTGCGGCGATGGGGTCGATGATCTCGGCCGTGCTGATTTTGTATCCGACATTGGTAGACCCGATTGCCTGGACCATCGGGCGGGTGATCATGGGGTTTTGTTTCTGCGGCGTCTATATCACCGCCGAAAGCTGGCTGAACGACGCATCCAGCAATGCCAATCGGGGCAAGGCTTTGTCGCTTTACATGATCGTGCAGATGGCGGGGATCGTATTCGCGCAATATATCGTCAGCATCGGTGATGTGTCGGGCTATGTGATCTTTATCATCCCCTCGGTTCTGGTGTCGCTGGCCTTTGCGCCGGTGCTGTTATCAGCGCGCCCGATGCCAGCCTTTTCCGCGACCAAACCGATGAAGATCAAGAACCTGATCAAAACATCGCCCTTGGGCTGCGCGGGCATGTTTCTGCTGGGCGGCGTCTTTGCCGCCCAATTCGGCATGTCGGCTGTCTATGGCAGCCGCGTGGGGCTGAGCGTGGGGGAAATTTCGTTCTTCATCTCGGCCATCTATGTGGCGGCATTGGTGCTGCAATATCCGATCGGCTGGCTGTCGGACCGGATGGACCGGCGCCGGTTGATCATCTGGATCGCCATGCTGGGCGGTTTGGGGTCGCTGATCGCCTTTATCGTGCCGGGCAGCTTTTTGCTGATCATCCTCAGCGGGGCCATCGTGGGTGGCACGTCCAACCCGCTTTATGCGCTGCTGATCGCCTATACGAACGATTATCTGGAAAAAGAGGATATGGCCGCCGCATCCGGCGGGCTGTTGTTCATCAACGGGCTGGGCGCGATCATGGGGCCGCTGATCGTGGGTCTGATGATGGATGTGATCGGCGATAACGGGTTCTGGCTGTTCACCGCTGTTCTGATGCTGGGCGTCGGTGTCTTCGGGATGGTACGGGCCACGCAGCGTGATCGTGGTGCGCTGGATCTGGATCAGGTGCCATATGCGCCGGTATCGGCCGGATCATCCGCCGTTGCTGTCGGTGTCGCGCAAGAGGTCTATCTGGACGCCGCCACCGACGAGATCGCCGCCCGCGCCGATTAGGTCGCGCGAATTCGGGGGCTCTTGCCACGAAGCTCTTGTCAGATCACGATTTGTCTGTTCCTTTGATCCGAGGGACAGCATCAGCGGGGGACGGGACAGTGACGCGCGAAGACGAGGTTCTGGCCTTCTGGCTTGATGAATGTTCCCCAGCGGATTGGTACAAATCCGATCCGGATTTTGATGCCCTGATCCGTGACCGTTTCGAACAGACATGGCAGGACGCGACCGAAGGGTCGTTGGGGCTGTGGTTGACCCATGCGACCGGCACGCTGGCCTATATCATCCTGACCGATCAATTCCCGCGTAACATGTTCCGCGACACGGCCAAGGCGTTTTCGACCGATTTTCTGGGTCTGGCTGCCGCCAAGATGGCGATTGACCGCAATTGGGACATGAAAATCGCAGAACCCGCGCGCCAGTTTTTCTATCTGCCGCTGATGCATTCCGAAACCCTGTCCGATCAGGACCGCGCCGTCCGGCTGATCCATTCACGGATGCCTGAAACCGGCGACAGCAACCGCGACCATGCCCGCGCGCATCGCCGGATCATCCGCGATTTTGGGCGCTTTCCTTATCGCAACGCGGCCCTTGGGCGGCGCACCAGCCCTGCTGAACAGGCGTTTCTGGATGCGGGCGGATATGGGTTTGCCCTGCGCACCTTGCAGGAAAAACCGGCCTGAGCTGTCTTGCATCTGCGCGATAGCTGATATGACGCAAGGTCACTGGAGGTCGCCGCCAAATTAGTTTAACGTTCAACTAATTCTGAACAGGGAGGGCCAGATGGCTGCGAAAAACTTTGATCTGATCGTTATCGGGGCTGGTCCCGGCGGTTATGTGGCCGCGATCCGTGCGGCTCAGCTGGGTATGAATGTTGTGGTGGTCGAGCGTGAAAATCTGGGCGGCATCTGTTTGAACTGGGGCTGTATCCCGACCAAGGCGATGCTGCGATCCTCCGAAGTGTTCCACCTGATGCACCGCGCCAAGGAATTCGGCCTGAGCGTGGAAAAGGTCAGCTATGATCTGGATGCCGTGGTCAAGCGCTCGCGCGGGGTGGCCAAGCAGATGGAAGGCGGCGTCAAGCATCTGCTCAAGAAAAACAAGGTCACTGTCATCATGGGCGAGGCGACGATCCCCGCCAAGGGCAAGGTAACGGTGAAAACCGAAACCGGCACCGAGGAACTGACCGCCAAGAACATCGTGCTGGCCACGGGTGCGCGCGCGCGCAACCTGCCGGGGCTGGAGGCAGATGGCGACCGTGTCTGGTCCTACCGCCACGCGCTGGTCCCGCCGCATATGCCGAAAAAGCTGCTGGTGATCGGGTCGGGCGCCATCGGGATCGAATTTGCAAGCTTTTACAACACTTTGGGTGCAGAAACCACCGTGGTCGAGGTGATGGACCGCGTGCTGCCTGTCGAGGATGCCGAAATCAGCGCCTTTGCCAAAAAGCAATTCGTCAAGCAGGGCATGGTGATCATGGAGAAGGCAACGGTCAAACAGCTTGACCGCGCCAAGGACAAGGTCACCGCCCATATCGAAACCGGCGGCAAGGTAGAGACCCGGGAGTTCGACACCGTGATCAGCGCCGTCGGTATCGTCGGCAATACCGAAGGGCTGGGGCTAGAGGCTTTGGGCGTCACCATCGACCGGACCCATGTGGTGACCGATGAATATTGCCGCACGGGGGTCGAGGGGCTTTATGCCATCGGCGATATCGCGGGCGCGCCGTGGCTAGCGCATAAGGCCAGCCATGAAGGTGTGATGGTCGCCGACCTGATCGCAGGCAAGCACGCCCATCCGGTCAAACCCGAAAGCATCGCAGGCTGCACCTATTGCCATCCGCAGGTGGCGTCAGTGGGCTATACCGAGGCGAAGGCCAAGGAACTCGGCTATACTGTCAAGGTGGGCAAGTTCCCCTTTATCGGCAACGGCAAGGCCGTGGCCTTGGGCGAACCCGAAGGTCTGATCAAGACCGTGTTCGACGCCAAGACAGGCGAATTGCTGGGCGCGCATATGGTCGGGGCGGAAGTGACTGAACTGATCCAGGGCTATGTCATCGGCCGACAGCTGGAAACCACCGAAGAAGACCTGATGAACACCGTTTTCCCGCATCCGACCCTGTCGGAAATGATGCATGAAAGCGTGCTGGATGCTTACGACCGCGTGATCCACATGTGACCCGTAGGGTGGGTTCAAACCCACCTTACCCCTGCCAAAGGCGCGGCTTGCCAGTTGCATGCCGCGCCTTCAGCCGTGCTTGCAAATAAATCTGTAAATGTTCTATGAATGTTCCGGAAAGCCATTGGACCGGCGCGCCTGTCGGCTTATGTGCAAAGCTTGGACGAGGGATGACCCATGGCAGAGCTGAAATATATCGCGGTGCGCGGCGCGCGCGAACATAACCTCAAGAACATCGACGTGGATATTCCGCGCGACCAGCTTGTCGTGATCACCGGCCTGTCGGGGTCGGGCAAATCGTCGCTCGCCTTCGATACGATCTATGCCGAAGGGCAGCGGCGTTATGTCGAATCCCTGTCGGCCTATGCGCGCCAGTTCCTCGACATGATGGAAAAGCCTGATGTCGATCATATCAGCGGCCTGTCCCCCGCGATTTCCATCGAACAGAAAACCACCAGCAAGAACCCAAGGTCCACCGTCGGTACGATTACCGAAATCTACGATTATCTGCGTCTGCTGTTTGCCCGCGCTGGCACGCCCTATAGCCCCGCCACCGGCCTGCCGATCGAGGCGCAGCAAGTGCAGGATATGGTCGACCGCGTCATGGCTTTGCCCGAAGGCACGCGCGGCTATCTGCTGGCCCCGATCATCCGCGACCGCAAGGGCGAATACCGCAAGGAATTTCTGGACCTGCGCAAACAGGGGTTCCAGCGGGTCAAGGTGGACGGGCAATTCTATGAATTGGACGAACCGCCCACATTGGACAAGAAATTCCGCCATGACATCGACGTGGTCGTGGACCGGATCGTCGTGCGCGCGGGGCTGGAAACGCGGCTGGCCGACAGTTTCCGCACAGCACTCGATCTGGCCGACGGGATCACCGTGCTGGAAACCGCCCCGGGCGAGGGCGAAGGTGAACCCGAACGCATCACGTTTTCCGAAAAATTCGCCTGTCCGGTGTCCGGTTTCACCATTCCTGAAATCGAACCGCGCCTGTTTTCCTTTAACGCGCCTTTTGGCGCTTGCCCTGATTGTGACGGGCTGGGGGTGGAATTGTTCTTTGACGAACAACTGGTCGTCCCCGATGTGACGCTGAAAATATCCGACGGTGCGCTGGCCCCGTGGCGCAAGGGCAAATCGCCATATTTCCTGCAAACCATCGAGTCCATCGCCAAACATTACGGGTTCAACAAGAATGCCCGCTGGAAAGACCTTGACCCCAAGGTGCAGGAGGTGTTCCTGCGCGGCTCTGGCACTGATGAAATCAAGTTTCGCTATGATGAAGGTGGGCGTGTCTATCAGGTTGAACGCCCGTTCGAAGGCGTGATCCCCAATATGGAACGCCGCTATCGCGAGACCGACAGCAACTGGATCCGCGAGGAATTCGAGGCTTACCAGAACAACCGGTCCTGCGGCACCTGCGGCGGCTACCGGCTGCGGGCCGAGGCTTTGGCGATCAAGATCGGTCCTGCGCATGTCGGGCAAGTCGTGCAGATGTCGATCAAGGAAGCCTATGACTGGTGCGTGACCGTCCCTGATAGCCTGTCCAAGCAAAAGAACGAAATCGCCGTGGCGATTCTCAAGGAAATCCGCGAACGGCTGGGGTTCTTGAACAATGTCGGGTTGGACTACCTGACCCTGGCGCGCAATTCGGGTACCCTGTCGGGTGGCGAAAGCCAGCGTATCCGGCTGGCCAGCCAGATCGGATCGGGGTTGCAAGGCGTGCTTTATGTGCTGGACGAACCCAGCATCGGGCTGCACCAGCGCGACAATGACCGTTTGCTGACCACGCTGAAAAACCTGCGCGATCAAGGCAATACCGTGATCGTCGTCGAACATGACGAAGAGGCGATCCGCGAGGCGGATTATGTCTTTGACATTGGACCGGGGGCGGGTGTGCATGGCGGGCAGGTGGTGGCCCAAGGCACCCCGGCCGAGATCATGGCCAATGAAAACTCGATCACCGGCCTGTATCTGACCGGCAAGCGCGAAATCGCCGTGCCGACGACCCGCCGCAAGGGCAAAGGCAAAAAGATCACCGTGGTCAAGGCCAGCGGCAATAACCTGCAGGATGTGACGGCGGATTTCCCGCTGGGCATGTTCGTCTGTGTGACCGGCGTATCGGGTGGCGGCAAATCAACGCTGACGATTGAAACCCTCTTCAAGAACGCGTCGCAGAAACTGAACGGCGCGCGCCAGACGCCTGCACCCTGCGAGACGATCAAAGGGTTCGAGCATCTGGACAAGGTCATCGACATCGACCAGCGCCCCATCGGGCGCACCCCGCGGTCGAACCCTGCGACCTATACCGGCGCTTTCACCCCGATCCGCGACTGGTTCGCGGGCCTGCCAGAGGCCAAGGCGCGCGGCTATAAACCGGGCCGGTTTTCGTTCAACGTCAAGGGCGGCCGCTGCGAGGCCTGTCAGGGCGACGGCGTCATCAAGATCGAGATGCATTTTCTGTCCGATGTCTATGTGACCTGCGAAACCTGCAAGGGCGCGCGCTATAACCGCGAGACGTTGGAGATCAAGTTCAAGGGCAAAAGTATCGCCGATGTGCTGGATATGACGGTGGAAGAAGCGCAGGGCTTTTTCACCGCCGTGCCTTCGATCCGCGAAAAGATGGATGCGCTGATGCGCGTGGGGCTGGGCTATATCAAGGTTGGCCAGCAGGCCACGACCCTGTCAGGCGGCGAGGCGCAGCGCGTGAAGCTGTCCAAGGAACTGGCGCGCCGGTCGACGGGGCGCACGCTCTATATCCTTGATGAACCCACCACGGGCCTGCATTTCGAGGACGTGCGCAAGCTCTTGGAAGTGCTGCACGAACTGGTCGATCAGGGTAATTCGGTGGTGGTGATCGAACATAACCTTGATGTGGTGAAGACCGCCGATCATGTCATCGACATCGGCCCCGAAGGCGGCGATGGCGGCGGCCGGATCGTCGCCGTCGGCACCCCCGAACAGGTGGCCGAGGTCGCGGAAAGCCATACGGGGCGGTATCTGAAACCGATGCTGACACCGCGCAAGGTGGCGGCGGAATAGGAACAGCGCCATCCATTGGGATGGCGCTGGCGCGTCGCGCGAGAGTATTTTTGGAAATAAGAAGTTATGGGCGCTGGCGTGTTTCAAACCGTGGGAGCATGGCAGAAAAGTCTTTGCCGCGCCCGTCCTCGGTTTCGACGAATTCCGCGTAGAGCGCGGTGGCGGCGTGGCCCAGTGGCGTGTCGGCTGCGGCCGCTTCGGCGGCTTGCTGGCTAAGCCGCAGGTCCTTGAGCATCAGTTCCGCGGCAAAACCGGGTTGATAGCCGTTGTCGGCGGGGCTGACAGGGCCGATGCCGGGGGCGGGGCAGTAGCTGGTCATCGACCATGACGCGCCCGAGGAGGTGCTGACCACATCGAACATCGCCTGCCGGTCCAGCCCGAGTTTATCGGCCAGCGCGAAAGCTTCGCAGGTGGCGATCATCGTCACGCCGAGGATCATGTTGTTGCAGATTTTCGCGGCCTGCCCGTTGCCCGCCGCCCCGCAATGCACGGCCTTTTGCCCCATGATCGCGAAAAGCGGTGCGACCGCCTCGAACGCGGGCAGGGGGCCGCCGGCCATGAAGGTCAGTGTGCCGTTTGTGGCGCCACCGATCCCGCCAGAAACCGGCGCGTCGATGGCGTGCAGCCCGTGGGCTGTGGCCTGTGCTGCGACGGCGCGCGCGCTGTCCACATCGACGGTCGAGCAATCCAGATGTATCGCCCCCGGTTTCATCGCGGGATGGAGTTCTGCTGCGACGGCCCGCAGGATGTTGCCGTCGGGTAGCATGGTGATCACCACATCGGCGTCTTGCGCGGCCATTGCCGCGCTGGCGGCCAGGGTCAGGCCAGCGGGCTGTGCCACGGGGTCAAAGCCGGTCACCGCGTGGTCGCGCGCAAGGTTGGCGGCCATTGGCCCGCCCATATTGCCAAGCCCGATAAAGCCGATTTTCATGCTGCATCCTCCCAGATCAATGCGTCCTTGCCCAAAGGGGCGGTCATCGCGGTGATGTCGTCGTCTGTGTAGTTTTGCCAGCGCGGGTGGCGGTCGCGGTCGATGATCGCGGCGCGGATGCCTTCGATGAAATCGCCCTGTGCTGCGCAGCGGAACGTATAGCGGAATTCATGGTCCAGCGCGGTTTCGATCCGCGGGTCGCGCCTGACCGCTGCGATGATCCGTGCGGCCACGGCCATGGCCAGCGGCGCGTTATAATCCAGCAGCGGCAGCGCATGGTCTGCCAGCATACCACCTTCCGCCAGCCGCGCGCGGATATCGGGCAGGTCCGGCGCACAAAATGCGGTGTCGATGGCCCTTTGCCAGTCTTTCAGGCGGCTGGGCGGTGGTGGGGTTGGTTTGATCGCGGTGACAGTGCCTGTTGTGATCAGGACCGATTTCAGTGCGTCCCAGTATTGCGCGGGGATGAAATGGTCGGCGAAACCGGCGTAGATCGCATCGCCCGCATCCATCCGGTCGCCCGTCAGCCCCAGATAGGTTCCCAGATAGCCCCGCGCGCGTGCAAGGATCAGTGACCCGCCCACATCCGGCACCAGCCCGATGCTGCATTCGGGCATGGCGATCCGGCTGGACGCGTCCACGATCCGGTGGCTGGCGTGGCAGCCGATACCGACACCGCCCCCCATGGTGAACCCGTGCAGGAAGGTCACGATGGGTTTGGGATAATGGTGGATTTTGCGGTTCAGCCGGTATTCGTCGCGCCAGAACCGCTGGCCATAGCTGAAATCGCCGCGGCTGGCGCTGGCATACATATCGGCGATATCGCCACCCGAACAAAAAGCGCGATCCCCTGCGCCGTCGATCAGGATCAGCTCAACGTGATGGTCCGTGCGCCAGTCGTCGAGCGCTGCCTCGATCGCCAGACACATGTCCCATGTCAGCGCGTTCAGCGCCTTGGGCCGGTTCAGCGTGATCAGCCCCGCGCGCCCGTCTTTGCGGATGATGATGTCAGTCATCGGATCATCTGGCGCGCGGTGATCAGGCGCATGATCTCGTTCGTGCCTTCCAATATCTGATGCACCCGCAGGTCGCGCACGATTTTCTCGATCCCGTAATCGGCCAGATAGCCATAGCCGCCGTGCAATTGCAGGCATTGATCGGCCACCATGCTGCCGGTTTCGGTGCAAAGCTTTTTCGCCATGGCGCAGAATTTCGTGGCATCGACGGCCCCTGTGTCCAGTTTCCATGCCGCTTGCCGCAGGAAGGTCCGTGCCGATTGCAGCGCGATTTCCGCATCGGCCAGCCGGAATTGCAGACCCTGAAACTGGTCGAGCGATTGGCCAAACGCCTTGCGATCTTTCATATAGGCCAGCGTCTGGTCCAGTGCGCATTGCGCTGCCCCGATGGAACAGGCCGCGATATTCAGCCGCCCGCCGTCCAGCCCTGCCATGGCATAGCTGAAGCCCTGACCTTCGGTGCCCAAAAGATTGCCCAAAGGTGTGACGCAATCATCCATCTGCACCTGCCGCGTGGGTTGCGACCGCCAGCCCATCTTGTCCTCGAGCCCACCGAACGACAGGCCGGAGGCGTCGGCTTCGATCAGGATCGCGCTGATCCCCTTGGGGCCAGCCTCGCCGGTGCGGGCCATGACGATATAGGCGTCCGAATAGCCACCGCCGGAAATGAACGCCTTGGTGCCGGTCAGCAGGTAATTTTCATTGCTGCGGGTGGCGCGGGTTTTCAACGCTGCGGCGTCAGAGCCAGAGCCGGGTTCGGTCAGGCAATAGGACAAGATCAGGTCCATCGACAAGGCGCGCGGCAGGATGCGCGCCTTCAGATCATCGGACCCATAGCTGTCGATCATCCGCGCGCACATGTTGTGGATTGATAAAAACGCAGCCACGGATGCGCAGGAGTATGACAACGCCTCGAACACCAGTGTCGCGTCAAGACGGGACAGGCCCGCGCCGCCGCTGTCCTCGGAGACATAAAGCCCGCCGAACCCAAGTTCGGCCAGTTTCGGCCAGAGGTCTTTGGGGATCGTGCCCGCAGCGTCCCAGTCGCGGGCAAAGGGCGCGATATGCTCTTGCCCGAAGGCCAGCGCCATGTCGAAAATTGCGGATTGTTCCTCGGTCAGCGCAAAGTCCATGATGCCTCTCCCAGCAAGAAATGAACGAACGTTTAATTATTGCGCGCCTGCGGGTGGTTTGGCAAGGGCGGCTTGCGCCCTTGCCGTCAAGTTCATTCCATCAGCGGGATGGAAAAGGCGCTGCCGTCCTTGATTCCCGATGGCCAGCGCGATGTGATCGTCTTGGTGCGGGTGTAGAATTTGAACGCATCCGGCCCGTGCTGGTTCAGATCACCGAACATGGATTTCTTCCAGCCGCCAAAGGTGTGATAGGCCAAAGGCACCGGGATCGGCACGTTGATGCCGACCATGCCGATATTGATCCGGTTGGCGAAATCGCGCGCGGCGTCGCCGTCGCGGGTAAAGATCGCGGTGCCATTGCCATATTCATGGTCCATCGCCAGACCCAAAGCCTCTTCATAGTTTTGGGCGCGCACGACGGACAGGACGGGGCCAAAGATTTCCTTGGTATAGATGTCCATGTCCTTGGTCACGCGGTCAAACAGATGTGGGCCGACAAAGAAACCGTCCTCATAGCCCTGCAATTTGAAATCGCGGCCATCGACAACCAGATCGGCCCCTTGGGCCACGCCGCTTTCGATCAGTTTGAGGATATTGGCCTTGGCGGCAGCGGTCACGACAGGGCCGTAATCGACGTCATTGCCCGATGTATAGGGGCCGACCTTCAGCGCCTCGATGCGGGGGACCAGTTTTTCGATCAAGCGGTCGGCGGTTTCCTCGCCCACGGGGACAGCGACCGAAATCGCCATGCAGCGTTCGCCGGCCGCACCGTAACCGGCCCCGATCAGCGCATCGGCGGCCTGGTCCATATCGGCATCGGGCATGATGATCATGTGGTTCTTGGCACCGCCGAAACATTGCACGCGCTTGCCGTTGGCGCAGCCGCGGCCATAGATATATTCCGCGATGGGGGTGGACCCGACGAAACCGATCGACTGGATCACATCATGGTCAAGGATCGCGTCCACCGCTTCCTTGTCGCCATTGACGACCTGCAGGATACCTTTGGGCAGGCCCGCTTCTTCCATCAGTTCGGCCAGCATCAAGGGCACAGACGGGTCACGCTCGGAGGGTTTGAGGATAAAGGCATTGCCGCAGGCAATCGCAGGGGCGAACATCCACATCGGGATCATCGCGGGAAAGTTGAACGGCGTGATGCCAGCGGTGACACCCAGCGCCTGTTTCATCGAATACATGTCAATGCCGGGGCCGGCGCTGTCGGTGAATTCACCTTTCAGCAGCTGTGGCGCGCCGATGCAATATTCGACAACTTCGAGGCCGCGCACCACATCGCCCTTGGCGTCGGGGATGGTCTTGCCATGTTCACGGCTTAACGCCTCGGCCAGCTTGTCCATGTCGCGGTTCAAAAGGCCGACAAAGGCCATCATCACCCGCGCGCGGCGTTGGGGATTGACCTTGGCCCATTTGGGCTGTGCTTCGGCGGCGATCTGTACGGCCTTGTCCATCTCGGCGGCATTGGCCAGTGGGACGCGCGCCTGCACTTCGCCGGTTGCGGGGTTATAGACATCGGCAAAACGGCCCGACGTGCCTTTGACATGTGCGCCGCCGATGTAATGGGTCAGTTCCTGCATAGCATCCTCCATTGGGTTTGGGGGACTATAGGCTTGCGTTTTTGTCTGTAAAAGAGACAATATACCAAAATCATTTTGCATTAATGCAGGACATAATGGATAATTGGGATGACATGCGGGTGTTTCTGGCCGTTGCGCGGATGGAAAGCCTGTCCGCGGCAGCCCCGCTGACGAAAATGGACCCGGCCACCCTTGGCCGCCGGATCACGCGGCTGGAACGCAGCCTTGGGGCGGCTTTGTTCGTGAAATCGCCGCAAGGCTATGCGCTGACCGATCTGGGCGAACGTTTGCGCGACCGTGCCGCCGATGCCGAAACGCAATTCGCGCTGGCGATCGAGGAATCGCGCGGCGGGGCCACGGCGCTGACCGGCCAGATCCGCATCGGTGCGCCTGACGGTGTGGCCAATTTCCTGCTGCCGCAGGTCTGTGCGGCGCTGCAACGCGACAATCCCGATCTGGAAATGCAGGTGCTGGCCTTGCCCCGCGTCGTCAACCTGTCGCGGCGCGAGGCGGATATGGCGATCACTGTCAGCCCGCCCGCTGCAGGCCAGCTGATCGTGCAAAAGATCACCGATTACCAGCTGCATCTGGCGATGCGCGCCGATGCGCCCCCTGCCACAACGCTGGATGATCTGCGCGGGCGGCCTGTCGTGGGCTATATCCCCGACATGATCTTTGACAAGGAACTGGATTATCTGGGGGCTTTGGGGGCAGGGGGGGTGCAGCTTGCGTCCAATTCTGTCGCCGTGCAATTGCAGATGATCCGCGCGGCGGGTGTGGGCATCGTGCATGATTTCGCGCTGCCCTTTGCGCCGGAATTACGGCGCATCCTGACCGATGATATTGCCCTGACGCGGTCGTTTTATCTGGTACGGCACAAATCGGCGCGGCAATCTGACCGGCTGACGCGGGTTGCTGCAGCACTGAGCGCGGGGCTGGTGGCCGAGGTGGCGCGGCTGGAACGTATCGCGTGCTTGACAGATGCGCCTGCGGTTTGACAGGCTGAAGCATCGTCAGCGCATGGGGGGGACACATCATGATCGTCAGACAAATCCTGAAATCCAAAGCCGATATGGGTGTTGTCTCGGTCAAGCCGACCGATATGGTGACCGATGCTGTGACGCTGTTGTCACAAAACCGGATCGGGACGGTCGTTGTGTCGGCGGATGGTATCACGCTGGACGGTATCCTGTCGGAACGTGACATCGTGCGCGAATTGGGCAAACGCGGCGTGTCCTGCCTGTCTGCGCCCGTGTCAGAGGTGATGACCGCCAAGCTGACCACCTGCACCACCGCCGACAGCGCCGACCTGGTGCTACAGATGATGACCGAAGGCCGGTTCCGCCACCTGCCGGTGATGGACAATGGCACGATGATCGGCCTGATTTCCATTGGCGACGTGGTCAAGGCACGCCTGTCGGAATTGTCGATGGAAAAAGACGCGCTCGAAGGAATGATCATGGGGCACTAGCCCCGTTGCAATCCGCCGCGCGATAGTGTTGCTTGCGCGCAATATTCTTTCTTCCAGAGGTGCCTTATGCGCGTAGGTCTTTATCCCGGAACCTTTGATCCGGTCACGCTGGGCCATCTTGATATCGTGCGGCGTGCGGCATCGCTGGTGGACCGGCTAGTCATCGGCGTGGCCATCAATCGCGACAAAGGCCCGATGTTCACGCTGGAAGAACGCGTGGCCATGGTCGAGGCCGAATGTGTCCCGCTGGGCCGCGACGTTGGCTGTGAAATTATCGTGCATCCGTTCGAAAACCTGCTGATCACCTGCGCCCATGATGTGGGGGCCAATGTGATCATCCGTGGCCTGCGCGCTGTCGCGGATTTCGAATATGAATACCAGATGGTCGGCATGAACCGGATATTGGACGATTCGATTGAAACCGTATTCCTGATGGCCGAGGCCGAACATCAGGCGATCGCGTCAAAACTGGTCAAGGAAATCGCGCGCTTGGGCGGCGATGTGTCGAAATTCGTCACACCCGCCGTGAATGACGCCCTGATCGCGCGCCTGCGTGGCTAGGCGCACAAAAAATCCGGCCCCGAAGGGGACCGGCTCTGAATTTCAAAAACGGTTTTATTACAGCAGCTTGCCCATTGCGACAGCGGTATCCGCCATGCGGTTGGAAAAGCCCCATTCGTTATCATACCACGACAGGATGCGCACCATCGTGCCATCCAGCACCTTGGTCTGGTCTAGATGGAAGATCGACGAATGCGGATCGTGGTTGAAATCGGAACTGACCATCGGCAGCGCGGTATAGCCCAGCACGCCTTTCAGCGGGCCATCGGCGGCGGCGATGATCGCGGCGTTGATTTCTTCGGCTGTGGTGGCGCGTGACGCCTCGAATGTCAGATCGACGACCGACACATTGGGCGTCGGTACGCGGATCGCCACACCGTCCAGTTTGCCATTGAGTTCCGGCAGCACCAGCCCCACGGCCTTGGCCGCACCGGTCGAGGTCGGGATCATCGAAAGGGCCGCAGCGCGCGCGCGGTACAGGTCCTTGTGCATCGTGTCCAGCGTCGGCTGGTCGCCCGTATAGCTGTGGATCGTGGTCATGAAACCTTTGGTGATCCCCACGGCATCGTTCAGCACCTTGGCGACCGGCGACAGGCAGTTCGTGGTGCAAGACGCGTTCGAGACGATGATATCATCCTTGGTCAGCGACTGGTGGTTGACCCCGAAAACGATTGTCTTGTCGGCATCAGTGCCGGGGGCGGAAATCAGCACCCGTTTGGCCCCGGTGGACAGATGCGCCTGACAGGATTGCTTGCTGGTGAAAATCCCCGTGCATTCCAGCACGATATCGACATCGCCCCAGGGCAGGTCGGCGGGATTGCGGATCGCGGTCACGGCAATCGGGCCACGGCCTGCGTCGATGCTGGTTTCGGTCGTTGTCACGGTGCCGGGGAACCGGCCATGCACCGAATCGAACCGCAGCAGATGCGCATTGGTTTCCACCGGCCCAAGGTCGTTGATCGCCACAACCGTGATATCGGTGCGACCGGATTCGATGATGGCGCGCAAGATGTTGCGGCCGATCCGGCCAAATCCGTTGATTGCTACTTTGACGGCCATGCTGATCCTCCTTGGGGATGAATGTTGGCGCTAACATTGCGATTTATCGCAAAAGGTCAACCGCCGATCCCCATCCGGTCAGCGCCAAAAGGCCAGATATTCCGTCAAATCGACGAATTTGCGCAAGCTGAAGGTGAAAGCCTGCCAATCGTTCGCCAGCCCGTCATAGGCCAGCGCCGCCCCGATCAGCACAAGAAGAAAAACCGCGATGCCATTCGTCATGGCACAGGTCTAGCAATGCCCGCGTTTAATGCAAGCGCCCCATGGTTGCAGCCACATCGGCCATGCGCGCCGAAAAGCCCCATTCATTGTCATACCATGCCAGCACCCGCACCGTGCGCCCGCCAACGACTTTGGTCTGGTCGGGGGCAAAGATGCAGCTTTGCGTGGTGTGGTTGAAATCGATGCTGACCTTGGCTTCGTCGTCATAGGCCATGACCATGCCCATATAGCCGCCTGCGGCCTCGGCCACGATGGCGTTGACCTCGGCCACGGTGACGGATTTGCCCGCCTCGAATGTCAGGTCCACGGCGCTGACATTGGGCGTGGGCACGCGCATCGCGGTGCCGTCCAGCTTGCCTGCCAGTTCGGGCAACACCTCGCCCAAGGCTTTGGCGGCCCCCGTCGATGTCGGGATCATCGCCATCGCAGCGGCGCGCGCGCGATACAGATCGTCGTGCCGGCGGTCCAATGTGGGCTGGTCGCCGGTATAGCTGTGGATCGTGGTCATGATGCCGCGTTCGATCCCGATAGCATCGTTCAGCACCTTGGCCAGCGGGGCAAGGCAATTGGTTGTGCAGGACCCGTTCGACACCAGCCGTTCGGTCGCCAGCAGGTCGCGGTGATTGACGCCGTAAACCACCGTACGGTCCACATTTGTGGCAGGCGCCGAGATCAGCACCTTGCGCGCGCCACGGTCCAGATGCACGGCGGCTTTGTGGCCGTCGTTGAACTTGCCGGTGCATTCCAGCACGACATCGACGCCGTCCCAATCCAGCGTGGTGGGGTCATAGCTTGACATCACGTCGATCGGGCCGCGCCCAAGGTCCAGCGTATTGCCTTTGACAATCACCGGATGGCCGAACCGGCCATGCACGGAATCGTATTTCAGCAAATGCGCATTGGTGGCAATGGGGCCGGTGGCGTTGATCTTGACGACCTGCACGTCATTGCGCCCCGCTTCGGTGATATGCGCCAATGTGCAGCGCCCGATGCGGCCAAACCCGTTGATCCCGATGGTGATTGTCATGTGGCATCCCCTATGTCTGCATGTGTCGTGCAGATTGTATGCCACGGTGTCCAGAAAAAAGTGAATTGTTGTCAGGGTGTTAACGGTAACAGGGCGGTTTTTGTGCTGTTACCGCTAAATGTTTGCGCCAACATTCGGGCGGATGGGTAAGGTGGGTTTGAACCCACCTTACGCCGGTTTACTTGATCAGCGATTTGACCTTGTCGGCGACGCCCTGCGCGGTAATGCCGAATTCCGCATACAGACGTTCGGCTGGCGCAGAGGCCCCGAAGCCATGCATGCCGACGAAGCCGGACTTTTCACGCTTGCCACCTTCGCCAAACAGCCAGCGGTCCCAGCCGAACCGGATCCCCGCCTCGACCGCGACACGCACGGGGCCTGCGGGCAGCACACGGCGGCGATAGCTGGCGTCCTGTTCCTCGAACAATTCCCAGCAGGGCATGGACACGACACGCGTGCCGATGCCTTGGGCCTGCAACAGGTCGCGCGCGGCCAGCGCGATTTCCACCTCGGACCCGGTGGCCATGATAATCGCCTGTCGCTTGCCATCCGCATCGGCCAGCACATAGCCACCCTGCGCGGTCAGGTTCTTGTTGGTGTGGGTCTTGCGCACCGTGGGCAGGTTCTGGCGCGACAGGGCCAGCACGCTTGGCGTGGTTTTGCTGGTCAGCGCGATTTCCCAGGCTTCGGCCGTTTCAATCGTATCGGCGGGGCGGAACACATGCATGTTCGGCGTGGCACGCAGCATCGCCAGATGTTCGATAGGCTGGTGGGTCGGGCCATCCTCGCCCAGACCGATGCTGTCATGGGTCATGACATAGGTCACCGGCACGCCCATCAGGGCAGACAGGCGCATCGCGCCGCGTGCGTAATCGGTGAAACACATGAAGGTACCGCCATAGGCGCGCGCCCCGCCATGCAGCGCCATGCCGTTCATCGCCGCCGCCATGCCATGTTCGCGGATGCCGTAATAGATATACCGCCCCTTGCGGGTATCGGGGTGGAACACGCCCAGATCACCGGTCTTGGTGTTGTTCGATCCGGTCAGATCGGCGGACCCGCCGATGGTTTCCGGCATGATCGGATTGATCACTTCCAGCGTCATTTCGGACGATTTGCGTGTCGCCACTGATGGCGCGCTTTCCGAGATTTGCTTTTTCAGCGCACGGATCGTGGCGGCCAATTTCTTGGGCGCGTCACCGGCATAGGCGCGGGTGAATTCGGCCTGTTTGGCAGCCGACAGCGCGGCAAAGCGGGCGTCCCATGCCGCACGGGTCTGCGCACCGCGCGCGCCGATGGCCTGCCATGCATCCAGCACGTCTGCGGCCACTTCAAACGCGCCCATCGGCGCGCCATAGGCGGTTTTTGCGGCAGCCAGTTGGTCGGCATTGGTCAAGGCACCATGGCCTTTGGACGTGTCCTGCGCGGCATGGCCCAGTGCGATATGGGTCTTGCAGGCGATCATTGAGGGGCGTGGATCAGCCTTGGCCGCCACAATGGCCGCGTCAATGGCAACCGGATCATGGCCGTCGATTTCCTGCACATGCCAGCCCGAGGCGGCAAAGCGTGCAGGCTGATTGGTGATATCGGCAATATCAACCGTGCCGTCGATGGTGATGTTGTTGTTGTCCCAGAACACGACCAGATGGCCAAGTTTCTGCATCCCTGCCAGACCAATTGCTTCTTGGCTCACGCCTTCCATCAGGCAGCCGTCGCCGGCGATGACATAGGTGTGGTGATCGACGATCTTGGCCCCCCAATGGGCGCGCTGGATTTCCTCGGCAATGGCGAAACCGACCGCATTGGCGATGCCCTGACCCAAGGGGCCGGTGGTGGTTTCAATGCCGCGCGCATGGCCATATTCGGGATGGCCTGCGGTTTTGGCACCCCATTGGCGGAAATCCTTGATCTGCTGCAGCGTGATATCCTCGTAGCCGGTCAGATACATCAGCGCATAAAGCAACATCGACCCATGCCCTGCCGACAGGATGAACCGGTCACGGTCGGGCCATGCGGGGGATTTTGGGTCAAAGTTCAGATGATTCTGGAACAACACCGTTGCCACATCGGCCATGCCCATCGGCATGCCGGAATGGCCCGAATTGGCAGCCGCGACCGCATCAAGCGTCAGGGTGCGGATGGCGGTGGCCTTTTTCCAGTGATCGGGGTGCGCGGAACGCAGGGCGGCAATATCCAAGGGGGCAGTCCTTTAACCAAAGGGATTAAATTCTATGAACAGCGTCATAACAGGGTCGCCCCCAAGATCAAGCGCGACAGCTAAGCTGTTCTGATCTATGACGTCAGCGTGTTTGCCGCGCTGCGGTTGATCGCATAGGATTTGGAAATGCCGGAACGATTCGGGGCAAGCGCCGGTGACCGGGGTCGATACCGGGGTGAAGGTCTGGCCCTGATCGGGGCAATCGGGCGTCGCAGAATGTGAAAGGTCGGTCAATGAGTGATGTGCTGGAACTTGGTCATCGGATCACGGTGGCTTTGGACCGAATACGCCGCGGCATGGAGGCGCAAGACAAGGCTGATGCGGCGGAAACGTCGCTTTTCGACGCCTTGCGGGCCGAACAGGCGCAGACCGGCGCACTGCGGGTCCAGATCCAGCAACTGCAGGACGCGCTGGATGCACAGGACAGGCAGGCGGAGCTGGATGCACAGGTTGCCGATCAGGCCGCGCTGGATGCAAAAGACGCGCAGATCGCCGCGCTGACCCATCAGATGGAAACCCAAGCGGCCCAGTTGCAGACCATGGATGCGCATTTGCAGGGGCTGCGCGCCGCGACCCAGCAATTGCGCGATTTGAACGGTCAGTTACGTCAGGCGCTGATGGCGGGGCTTGCGCCCGGTATGATCGACACGGCACTGGCCGCCGAAATCGACGCCTTGCAGGCGCTGCGCGCCGCCGATGCGGCCGAGGTTGATATGATTTTGGCTGAACTCAAACCCCTGATCGCGGAGGCCGCCCATGCCGCAGGTTGAAATTTTCATCGGCGGGCGCACCTTTGAAGTGGCCTGTCAGGAAGGCGAGGAACATTTCCTGCATTCCGCCGCCGCCATGCTGGATGCCGAGGCCGCGACACTGGCCGAACAGATCGGCCGTCTGCCCGAAGCGCGGATGCTGCTGATGGCGGGGCTGCTTTTGGCCGACAAGACCGCCGGTCTGGAAGACAAGCTGCGCGAGGCGCAGGTCGAGGCGGTGGCATTGCGCGCCAAGCTTGATACGCTGCAAGCGCAGCCAGCGCCCGAACCCCAAAGGATCGAAGTGCCTGTCGTGCCGGTGGATGTTGTGGATACATTGGCAGAGCTGGCCGCCAGGGCCGAAGCCCTGGCAGATCAGGTCGATGCGAAACTGGCCTGATCAGGCGTTGGCTTCGCGGATTTTTTCGGCGGCGTCCTTGTCAAAGGACACGCCTTTTTCGGCAAACAGCGTGTCCAGCTCGCCCGACAGCGTCATTTCCGTGATGATGTCGCAACCGCCGACGAATTCGCCCTTGACGTAAAGCTGCGGGATCGTCGGCCAGTCGGAAAAGTCCTTGACGCCTTGGCGGATCTCTTCGTCGGCCAGCACGTTCACATCGGCGAAATCGACGCCCATGAAATTCAGCACACCTGCAACGCGGCTGGAAAACCCGCATTGCGGCATGGATTTCGTGCCTTTCATGAACAATACGACATCGTTTGACGTGATTGTTTCCTGGATTTGGTCTTTGGCGGTCATCTGGCGGTCCTTTGTCAGGTCGTGTTTCAATCGGGCGCCTTGGTGGTCAGCGCCAATGCGTGCAATTCGCCTTGGCTGCCGTCCATCCGGCCTTTGAGCGCGGCATAGACCGCGCGTTGTTGCTGCACGCGGTTCAGGCCACGAAAGCTTTCGTCGATGACCTCGGCCGCGAAATGCGCGCCATCATCGCCTTGCACGCTGATCCGGGCCTGCGGGAAGCTTTCGCGCAACAGCGTTTCGATCTCATGGGCGGTGATGGGCATCTGCGGTCCTTTTCAGGCGTGTCATGTCTAAACTAGGTGTGATGCGGGCGGCAGGCAAGGCGCTGCCTCCGGCGGGAGTATTTTGAGAAATAAGAAGCCATCAGGCCAGCGCTTTTTCAAAGCTGGTGCGATAGATCAGCGCGAGATCGGCCAAGGGCGCGCTGTCGCTGCCAAAGCTGATCTGGTCGCCGCCGGCCTTGCCCACGGTCGCCACCGGCACGCCGGCCTGACCTGCAGCGACCATCAGCGCCTCGGCCTGATCGAAATTGCAGCCGATCAGGTAACGCGCCTGATCCTCGCCGAAGAGCGTTGGCGTGTCGCCGGCATCGAGCGTGATGCCCACGCCTGCAGATTCTGCCAGTTCGAAGGCCGCGAGCGCCAAGCCGCCATCGCCCAGATCGGTGCAGGCGGTGATCAGCGTGTGATTGGCGCGGATGAAATCGCCGTGGCGTTTTTCGGCCTCCAGGTCGACGGGCGGTGGCGGACCTTCGGCGCGGTGATAGACCTCGGCCAGCAGGGCAGATTGGCCCAGATGCCCGGTGGTGTCGCCGACCAGCAGCAGGACATGGCCGTCGCGCAACTGGCCTGCGATGATCTGGTCGGGGTGGGTGATGATCCCCACGGCCCCGATGGTGGGGGTGGGCAGGATGCCCTTGCCGTCGGTTTCGTTGTAAAGCGAGACATTGCCCGACACGATCGGCATGTCGAGTGCGGTGACAGCCGCGCCGATGCCTTGGATGGCGCCGACGAATTGCCCCATGATTTCAGGCTTTTCGGGGTTTCCGAAATTCATATTGTCGGTGGTGGCCAGCGGTTTGGCCCCCACGGCGGTCAGGTTGCGATAGGCTTCGGCGACGGCCTGTTTGCCGCCTTCCACCGGATCGGCCATGACATAGCGGGGTGTCACGTCAGAGGTGAAGGCCAGCGATTTATCCGTGCCATGCACCCGCACGATGCCTGCATTCAGGCCCGGTGTGCGCGCGGTATCGCCCATCACCTGTTGGTCATATTGTTCATAGACCCATTGCTTGGCCGCGTAATTGGGGCTGCTGATCAGGGCGCGCAGCCCGTCAATCGGGTTCACGCCTACCACATCGCCCAAGGGCGGCTGCGCCGGTGTCGGTACCCAGGGCCGGTCATATTCAGGGGCGGAACCCGACAGCGTGGCCAACGGCAGATCGGCCATCACCACGCCTTTGTGAATGACGATAAAGCGGTCTTCGGGGATGGTTTCGCCGACGATGGCGAAATCGAGATCCCATTTGACGAAAACGGCCCGCGCCTGCGATTCGAGTTCCGGGCGCAGCACCATCAGCATGCGTTCCTGGCTTTCGGACAGCATCATCTCATAGGCGGTCATGCCGGTTTCTCGCTGTGGCACGGCGTCAAGGTTCAGCCGGATGCCCAGCCCGCCTTTGTCGCCCATTTCCACGGCCGAACAGGTCAGGCCCGCGGCCCCCATATCCTGAATCGAAATCACGGCCCCCGTGGCCATCAGTTCCAAGGTCGCTTCCATCAGGCGTTTTTCGGTGAACGGGTCACCGACCTGCACGGTGGGGCGCTTTTCCTCGATGCTGTCGTCGAATTCGGCCGATGCCATGGTTGCGCCGCCGACACCGTCGCGGCCGGTTTTGGCACCCAGATAAACGACAGGCATCCCCACGCCGGAGGCTGCGGAATAGAAAATCTTGTCCGCATCGGCCAGACCGGCGGCAAAGGCATTCACAAGGCAATTGCCGTTATAGGCGGCATGGAACCGCACCTCGCCGCCCACGGTTGGCACGCCAAAGGCATTGCCATAGCCGCCAACACCAGCCACGACACCATTGACCAGCTGGCGGGTTTTGGGATGGCCGGGGTCGCCAAAGGACAGCGCATTCATCGCCGCAATCGGGCGCGCGCCCATGGTGAACACATCGCGCAGAATACCGCCCACGCCGGTCGCGGCCCCCTGATAGGGTTCGATATAGCTGGGGTGGTTGTGGCTTTCCATCTTGAACACCACGGCCTGACCATCGCCGATATCGACAACGCCCGCGTTTTCACCGGGGCCGCAGATGACCTGCGGGCCGGTCGTGGGCAGGGTGCGCAGCCATTTTTTTGATGATTTATAAGAACAATGTTCGTTCCACATCGCCGAAAAGATGCCCAGTTCGGTAAAGTTTGGCGTGCGGCCGATGATGTCCAGAATGCGCTGATATTCGTCGGGCTTCAGCCCGTGGGCTGCGATGAGATCGGGCGTGATGGCTGGCTCTGTCATGATGTCCCCTTGGTGCTGCGCCTGTCATACAGAGGCAGGCCCATGGATTAAAGACGCAAAACGCAAGGATTGCGGTGCTTGCATGCGCTTTCGGGCGGGCGGGGGGGCGCTGACAGGATCGCCGTGCAGGGCAAAAAAATGCCGGGCACAAGGCCCGGCGAAGTCCAACAGGGAGGTGAGAGCGATGCGCAATCACGCATGATGCCCTCGACCGGACAGATAGGGTGCGTTTTTTGACCGTTCAAGAAAAAATGTCTGCCACGTGCGCATTGCCGCTATGCGATTTGTGCATAGCTTGGCGGGCGATGCCCTGCGCCCAGCCTTGCCTATTGCGGCGTAGCTTCGCGGATCTTGCGGCGGTGGGCAAAGATTTCTTCCTGCACGAAATCGCGGAACGCGGCGATCCGTTTGGATTGGCGCAATTCCTCGGGATAGGCCAGAAAGACCGGCACTTCGCCGCTTTCCAGATCGGGCAGGACGCGCACCAGATCGGGGAAATCCTCGGTGACGTAATCGGGCAGCACACCGATTCCGATATTGTTCAATACGCCCTGCAACACGCCAAAGTAATTATTGACGGTGAACAGGTGCTGGATGTCACTCGTCAGCAGATGCTGCACCAGCGTTGCGCCCGCCGCGACCTGAATGGAATTGAGGCTTTGGCACACCAGCCGGTGGTCCGACAGATCCAGCAGCGATACTGGCGTGCCGTTGGTTTCCAGATAGGTGGGCGATGCATAAAGCCGCATCCTGACCGACATCAGCCGTTTGCGGATCAGATCGGCCTGTGACGGTTCTTTCATGCGGATGGCGACATCGGCCTCGCGCATCGGCAGGTCCAGCACGCGTTCTTCCAGCATCAGGTCGATTTTCAGGTCGGGGTAGGCTTCGAACAATTTGGGCAGGCGTGGGGCCAGCCAGAGCGTGCCGAACCCTGTCGTCGTCGTGACCCGCAGATCGCCGAACACTTCTTCTTCGCTATCGCGGATGCGCGCGGACGCGGTTTCAAGGCGCTTGTTCATCGACTTGGTCGCATCGAACAGCAATTCGCCCTGTTCGGTCAGAATCAGACCCCGCGCATGGCGGTGGAACAGGGTGGTGTTTAACGATTCTTCGAGCGCGCGAATCTGCCGGCTGACGGCCGATTGTGACAGGTGCAGCGTGTCGCCCGCATGGGTCAATGACCCCGCATCCGCGACCGCGTGAAAGATTCTTAGCTTGTCCCAGTCCATCCTGTGCTTTCATTGCCGCTGCTGCCGTAGATATATACTAATGATGCTGCGCCTGCAGCAAAAGGTTGTAGACATCATTTTTAGCGATTTTTTGCTTTGTAGGTCAGTCATTGTGACCTAAGCTGGCCTTGTCAGCGCTTGGGAGGGTGTCGAATGAGTCACCATGAAATCACACTCAACGACCGTTATGATCTGCACAAATCGCCGGTTTTGCTGAACGGGACGCAGGCTTTGGTCCGGCTGATGCTGATGCAAAAGGCGCGCGATACACGCGCAGGGTTGCATACGGCGGGTTATGTGACCGGCTATCGCGGCTCGCCCTTGGGGGCTGTGGATATGCAGATGGCGCGTGCGAAAAACGTGCTGGAACCCGCTGATATCACTTTTCAACCCGGCCTGAACGAAGACCTGGCCGCCACCGCGCTATGGGGCAGCCAGCAGGCGGAATTGCGCGGCGAAGGCAAGTTCGACGGTGTTTTCGGCCTGTGGTACGGCAAAGGCCCCGGTGTGGACCGGTCCGGCGATGTGATGCGTCATGCCAATATGGCAGGCACATCGCCCCATGGTGGCGTCATCATGGCGATGGGCGATGACCATACCGGCGAAAGTTCCACCACCCTGCATCAATCCGACTGGGCGATGGTCGATGCCTATATGCCCATCGTGTCGCCTGCGGGGGTGCAGGAAATCCTTGATTACGGTCTCTATGCCTGGGCCTTGTCGCGCTATGCGGGTGTCTGGGTCGGGCTAAAGACGATGAAAGACACGGTCGAGGTGACATCCGTCGTCGATGCCGATCCGTTCCGCGCCGATTTCGTCACGCCCGACATGGCACTGCCTGATGGTGGGGTGAACATCCGCCTTGTCGATACCCCGCAACTGCAAGAGGCGCGGATGATCGACCACAAACGTTTCGCCGCCGAGGCGTTCAGCCGGGCCAACAAGATGGACCAGCGCAAATGGGGCAAGGCTGGTGCAAAGATTGGCTTTGTGGCGGCGGGCAAAAACTGGCTTGATCTGCAACATGCGCTGGCCTTGCTGAATATCACCGAAGGCGACGCCGAACGCCTTGGGATCACCACCTATAAAATCGGGCAGGTCTGGCCGCTGGATATGGCGTCATTCCACGAATGGGCGGCGGGGCTTGATCTGGTCATCGTGGTCGAGGAAAAACGCAAGCTGATCGAAGTGCAGGTCAAAGAAGCCCTGTTCGACGACAGCCGCACCCGCGTTTACGGCTGGCACAAGGGCGACGAACATTCCGAAGGGCGCAGGGAAGAAATTTTCCCAACCCGTGCCGCACTCGACCCGATCTGGATCGCCGAAAAGATTGGCGGGATATTGATCGAGGAAGGCTGCGGATCGGACGGGATCAGCGCCGGCATGGCCGCCTTGGCCGAGGCGCGGCGCGCCGACAATGCGCCGGAACTGGCGGCGCGTCTGCCGTATTTCTGTTCGGGCTGCCCGCATAATTCATCCACCAAGGTCCCCGAAGGGTCGCGCGCCTATGCCGGCATTGGCTGTCATTACATGGTGCAATGGATGGACCGCGATACTGTCGGGTTCACCCAGATGGGCGGCGAGGGCGCAAACTGGGTCGGCGAGGCCCCGTTTTCCACCCGCGACCACGTGTTCCAGAACTTGGGCGACGGCACCTATAACCATTCGGGCGTGCAGGCGATCCGCTTTGCGCTGATGGCGGGGACGAACATCACCTACAAGATCCTCTATAACGACGCGGTCGCCATGACCGGCGGGCAGGGCAATGATGGCGGGCTGACGGCCGACCAGATCTGCCGCGAATTGCAGGCGATGGGGGTGCGCAACATCGCACTTGTCCATGACGCGAAAGAGGAATTGGACCTGTCGGTGTTTCCTGCGGGGCTGGACATCAACGAACGCGCCGATTTCGAATCCGTGCAAAATAAGTTCAGCAAATACAAGGGCGTGTCGGCCATTGTTTATGTCCAGACTTGTGCCGCCGAAAAGCGCCGCCGTCGCAAGCGCGGCCAATTCCCCGACCCCGACAAGCGCGTGTTCATCAACACCGACATCTGCGAAGGCTGCGGCGATTGCGGGGTGCAATCCAATTGCGTCAGCATCGTGCCGGTGGAAACCGAATTGGGGCGCAAACGCGCCATCGACCAATCGTCGTGCAACAAGGATTATTCCTGCGTCAAAGGGTTCTGTCCGTCGTTTGTCACCATCGAAGGCGCGCAAATCCGCAAGGATGCGACCGCCGTCGTCGATCTGCCCGACATGCCGGACCCCGTGCTGCCAACGATCCGCGGCACCCATAACACCGTCATCACCGGCGTGGGTGGCACCGGCGTCGTGACCATCGGCGCCGTGATGGCCATGGCCGCGCATATCGACGGCAAAGGCGCGGGCATGATGGAAATGGCGGGGCTCGCGCAGAAAGGCGGGGCTGTGCATATTCATTGCCGGATTGCCGAAAACCCGCGCGATATCAGCGCGATCCGCGTCGCCACCGGCGAATGCGACACGCTTATCGGTGGCGATCTGGTGGTGTCGGCGGGGGCAAAAACACTGGGGCTGATGCGCACAGGCCGCACGCGCGGTGTCGTCAACAGCCACGAGATCATCACCGGCGATTTCACCCGCGATACCGCATTCACCCTGCCGACCGATGCATTGCGCCTGTCGCTGCAGGCGCGGCTGGGCGAAAATGTGATGTTGTTCGACGGCTCTGATCTGGCCAAGGCGCTCTTGGGTGACAGCATCTATTCCAACATGATGATCTTTGGCGCGGTCTGGCAGATGGGGGCGATCCCTTTGACCCGTGAGGCGATCATCGACGCGATCGAAATGAACGGCGCTGCGGTCAAGCGCAATATCGCCGCCTTTGACTATGGCCGCTGGGCCTATCTGCGTCCGGCGGATGCGGCGGCGATCCTTGCGCCGGATGTCGCGGTTTTGCCGCAGACATTGGACGACAAGATCGCCTTTCGCATGACCCACCTGACCCAGTATCAAAGCGCGCGACTGGCGAAACGCTATCGCAAATTCCTGGACCAGTTTCAGGATCAACCGCTGCGCGAGGCTGTGGCACTGGGGTATCACAAGCTGTTGTCCTATAAGGATGAATACGAGGTCGCGCGCCTGCTGACCCAGACCCGCGCCAAGGCTGCCGCCACATTCGAGGGCGATCTGAAACTGACCTATCATCTTGCGCCGCCCATCATCTCGAAAACCGGCAGCGACGGGCGGCCCGTGAAACGGGCATTTGGCGCGCGGATGGCATGGGCCTTTCCCAAACTGGCGCGGTTCAAATTCCTGCGCGGCACATTGGTTGACCCCTTCGGGCGTAACCCCGAACGGCGGATGGAACGCGCATTGATCGCGCAGTACGAATCCGACATGGCCGAGGTTCTGCGCATCCAGCGCCCCGATACCCGCGATGCGGCCATCGCACTTGCGCGCCTGCCGCTGGAAATCCGCGGCTTTGGCCCCGTCAAGGACGCCAACGCCCGCAAGGCCGCCAAGCGCCGCGAGGAATTGCTAGCCAGCCTGCATGCGGCACCGATGCAGCAGGCGGCAGAATGATGGTCTGGGTTCACATTTTTGTCATGCAAGTGTTGCATGACCCTGCTATTGCCGCGCGGGGTGCGTGTTGGGGGCATGAATGATGCGCAAGGATCGGCAGGTGGCGCGGGATATCACTTATGCCACATCGGCCAAGGGGCTGGGCGGGCGCGCCTTGATCCGCGTGATGGAAAACGCCACCGGACGGCTGCGCCTGATCAAAAAGGCGCGCGGCTATGACCGCGATGTCGCGCAGGGGGCCGATTTCTGGCAGGTGATCACCGCCCGCTATGGTCTTGATTTGCAGATCGCGGGTGGATCGCTGGATGATATCCCCAGCTCTGGCCCGCTGATCTTGGTGTCCAACCATCCTTACGGTATTCTGGACGGGCTGATGATGGGGCTGATCCTGTCGCAGCGCCGTGGTGGCGATTTCAAGGTATTGGCGCACCGGATTTTCCGCGCCTCGCCCGATCTGGAAAAGGTGATCCTGCCGATTTCCTTTGATGAAACCAAAGAAGCCGCCAAGCTGAACCTTGAAACCCGCGCAGAGGCTGTCCGCTATCTGGCGGCGGGCGGGGCCATCGGGATTTTCCCGGGCGGGACAGTATCCACCTCGGCCAAGCCGTTTTCGCAGCCGATGGACCCCAGCTGGCGCAATTTCACCGCCAAGATGATCGCCAAATCCGATGCGGTGGTCGTGCCGATCTTTTTTGAAGGCCGCAACAGCCGCCTGTTTCAGCTGGCCAGCCACCTGCATGTGACCCTGCGGATGGGCCTGTTGATCCGCGAATTCAAAGCCCGCATCAACAAACCCGTGCGCGTGGTGATCGGCAAGCCTATTGCCGCCGATGCCTTGGCAGGGCTGAAAAAAGACCCCAAAGCATGCATGGATTTCCTGCGAAAAGCCACCTATGAGTTAAGTCTCGACCCGCTCGATCCAACTATGATCGGGCATGAATTCGAAGACAAATACAAGGTGCGCGATGGCCGTAGGGATATTCGATAGCGGATTGGGCGGTTTGACCGTGCTGGATGCGGTGGCCAAACGGCTGCCCGATGTCCCGCTGGTCTATCTGGGCGACAGCGCCCATGCGCCTTATGGCGTGCGCACGCCTGACGATATCTATGACCTGACCACCGCCGCGACGCAGCGGCTGTTCGATGCGGGTTGCGATTTGGTGATATTGGCCTGCAACACCGCCAGCGCCGCCGCCCTGCGCCGGATGCAAGAAAGCTGGGTGCCGCAGGGCAAACGCGTGCTGGGTGTGTTCGTGCCGCTGATCGAGGCGCTGACCGAACGGCAATGGGGCGACAATTCCCCCCCCCGCGAAGTGGCGATCAAGCATGTCGCCCTGTTCGCGACCCCCGCCACCGTCTCCAGCCGCGCGTTTCAGCGTGAACTGGCCTTCCGCGCCATCGGCGTCGATGTCGAGGCACAGGCCTGCGGCGGTGTTGTCGATGCGATCGAGGACGGCGATATGATTTTGGCCGAGGCACTGGTGCGCAGCCATGTCGATGCCTTGCGCCGCAAGATGCCGAACCCCGATGCCGCCGTGCTGGGCTGTACGCATTACCCCTTGATGGAAAAGGTGTTCCAAGACGCGCTGGGGCCTCAGGCCAAGGTGTTTTCACAGGCCAATCTGGTCGCCGAAAGTCTGGCCGATTACCTGACCCGCCGCCCCGAGATGGTCGGCACCGGCCGCGACAGCGCCTTTCTGACCACCGGTGATCCGGCCCGTGTGTCGGCGCGCGCCACGCAATTCCTGCGCCGCCAGATCACCTTTACCGCTGCATAAAAGGGGTCTGTCATGACCTATAACATCGCCATTCTGGGCGCGTCGGGCTATACCGGTGCCGAACTTGTCCGCCTGATCGCCACCCATCCGCATCTGCGGATTGCGGCCCTGTCCGCCGACCGCAAGGCCGGCCAGCAGATGGCCGATGTGTTCCCGCATCTGCGCCATCTGGACCTGCCCGCACTGGTCAAGATGGAGGACATCGACTTTTCCGGCATTGATCTGGTGTTCGCCGCTTTGCCGCATGGCTTGTCGCAAGCCCTGGTCCGCGATCTGCCCGAGAGTGTGAAAGTCGTCGATCTGGGCGCCGATTTCCGGCTGCGCGATCCGGCGGATTACGAAAAATGGTACGGCGCGCCGCATGTTGCGCCCGCATTGCAGAAAACCGCCGTTTACGGCCTGACCGAGTTTTACCGCGACGATATCAGATCCGCGCGGCTGGTGGCTGGCACCGGTTGCAACGCCGCGACCGTGCAATTCGCGCTGCGGCCTTTGATTACCGAACAGCTGATCGACCTTGATGACATCATCTGCGACCTGAAAAACGGGATTTCGGGGGCGGGGCGGTCGCTCAAGGAAAATATGCTGTTCACCGAACGCAGCAGTGATGTTTTGGGCTATTCGCAAGGCGGCAAGCACCGGCATCTGGGCGAATTCGATCAGGAATTTTCAGCCCTTGCCGGACGCAAGGTCGAAATCCAGTTCACCCCGCATCTGGTGCCGGTCAGCCGCGGTATTCTGGCCAGCTGCTATCTGCGCGGCGATGCGCAGGCGATCCATGCGGCGCTGCGTGCGGCCTATGCGGACGAGCCGTTCATCCATGTTCTGCCGCTTGGCCAATGCCCCGGCACTGGCCATGTGATGGGGTCGAATTTTTGCCATATCGGTGTGACATCTGACCGCATTTCAGGCCGCGCCCTTGTGGTGGCCACCCTTGATAACCTATGTAAGGGGTCGTCGGGGCAGGCAGTGCAAAACGCCAACCTGATGTTGGGTCTGAATGAAACGGATGGTCTGATGCTGGTGCCGGTCTTTCCATGAGTGGTTTGAAAAACCTCAAGAAACGCCGCCGCGTGCAGGTGATTTCCATCGCCGGGGCCTGCGTGGCATTTGTGCTGGTCTTGTTGTGGTTCATGCCGTCCGACAGTTTCCAGTTCTTTCGTTCACCATCCGAAGTTGCCGATGCGCCCCCCATGCCCAATGAACGGTTCCGCCTTGGTGGTCTGGTGGAAACAGGGACTTTGGTGCGCGGGCAGGGGCAGGAAATCAGCTTTGCCGTCACCGATGGCGGCGCCTCGATTCCTGTCGTTTACGCCGGTATCCTGCCGGATCTGTTTTCCGAAGGCGAAGGCGTCGTGGCGCAAGGCAACATGATCAACGGCCGGTTCGAAGCCGTTGAAATCCTTGCCAAACACGACGAAACCTACATGCCCACCGAGGTGCTGGACGCGCTAAAGGCGCAAGGGGTCTATGTCGACCCGAACGGTGCCCGCATCACCAATTAACCTTGTCTTGATAGCCTGTCCTCGCAATCAGCAGAGGGCAGGATATGCAAAGCATCACCGATATCGCCGCCGAGATCGTCGCCCGCGAAGGCGGCTATGTGAACGAACCTGACGATCCGGGTGGGCCGACCAAATATGGCGTGACCAACCATACGATGCGCAGGCTGGGGCTGGACCTGACCGGCGATGGCCGCATCGACGCGACAGATGTCCAGCAGCTGGACCGCGCACAGGCCGTGACGATCTTTGTTGAACATTACTATCACCGGCCTCGCATCGACCGGCTGCCGCAGGTGATTCAGGCCAGCGTCTTTGACATGTATGTCAATGCGGGGGCCAATGCGGTGCGGATCCTGCAACGCTTGCTGGTCGATATGCGTATTCCCGTTGCCGTCGATGGCGTGATCGGCCCGCAGACTATTTCCGCCGCGACCCGCGCGGCAGAGGCGGCACCGGATCATCTGGCCGATGCTTACGGGATCGCGCGACGCAATTATTATTATGCTCTGGCAGATCGTCGCCCCGCCAGCCGCAAATATGCCCGCAAGCGCGATGGCGGCAAAGGCGGCTGGATCACACGGGCCGAGGAATTCATCTCATCGCGCTATCACCTGAGTGCCGCGCAGCATCAGCAAAGGACCGCGACATGGGCTTGATCACAGGGATCATGGGGTTGTTATTCGGCAATAGCCGCAATGTCTTGGTGGAAACCGCGCAGGTGTTCCGGCCCAATGCCGAACACACCGCGATGCGCGACGCGGATGCCAAAAGCGAAAGCCTGCAACAATTCGCCGCCGAATTCGTCCATGCCCGCCAAGGGCTGTTTGACCGCGCGGTCGATGCGCTGAACCGGCTGCCGCGCCCGATGCTGGCGCTGGGGACAATCTGGCTGTTCGTGATGGCGATGCTGGACCCAGACGGGTTTGCCGCGGGCATGTCGGGGCTGGCGCTGGTGCCGGAACCTTTGTGGTGGTTGATGGGGGCGATTGTCAGCTTTTATTTCGGCGCGCGCCATCAGGCCAAGGAACAGGATTTCCAGCGCGTGCTGGCCGCCGCCGCCGTGGCGCGCCAGCCCGGCCCTGCACCCGATGACACCAACCCCGCACTGCGCGATTGGCAGGCCAGCCATGGAAACTAGCGTGTTGGACAGGCTCGAATCCCGCCTGCGACAGCTCGAAACCCGCAATGCGGTGGATGCAGTCCACCGCGACAATGTGGCCACCCGCCTTGGCGCCATCGAGGATACGCTCAAATGGCTGGTACGGCTGGTCATCGGCGGAATGCTGATGGCCGCTGTCAGCTATGCGGTGCAGGGCGGGCTGATGCTGTAGCTGCGCCAATTTGTATCGCTGACGTGATGCAGGTCGTTGTTTCAACCGGACATCCAATAGGGTAAATAAACAGCTATGTTAAATGAACTCGCGCATTTTGCTCTGATTCTGGCCTTTGGCGTTGCCATCGTCCAGATGATCATCCCTTTGATTGGCGCCCAACGGGGCAATGTCGGCTGGATGAGCCTGGCCGAACCGGCCGCGACGATCCAGTTTTTGCTGACGGGCTTTGCCTTTGCTGCGCTGACATGGGCTTTTGTGGTGTCGGATTTCTCGCTGCAACTGGTCTATTTGAATTCGCATACCGACAAGCCGCTGATCTATAAAATCAGCGGTGTCTGGGGCAATCACGAAGGGTCCATGCTGCTGTGGGTGCTGATCCTTGCGCTGTTCGGGGCCTGTGCGGGCTGGTTCGGAGGCAATCTGCCGATGCGCCTGCGGGCGCGGGTGCTGGCGGTGCAGGGCTCGATCAGCGTGGCATTTCTTGCCTTCCTGATCTTTACCTCGAACCCGTTCACGCGGCTGGAATTCCCCCCGCTGAATGGGCGTGATCTGAACCCGTTGTTGCAGGACCCCGGTTTGGCGTTTCATCCGCCGTTTTTGTATCTGGGCTATGTCGGGTTAAGCATGGCATTTTCCTTTGCCGTGGCCGCGCTGATCGAAGGGCGGGTTGATGCCGCTTGGGGGCGCTGGGTGCGGCCCTGGACGCTGGGCGCGTGGATGTTCCTGACCGTGGGGATCGCGCTTGGGTCCTGGTGGGCCTATTACGAATTGGGCTGGGGCGGGTTCTGGTTTTGGGACCCTGTCGAAAACGCGAGCCTGATGCCATGGCTGCTGGCCACTGCATTGCTGCATTCGGCCATCGTGGTCGAAAAGCGCGAAGCATTAAAAAGCTGGACCATCCTGCTGGCGATTCTGGCTTTCGGGTTCTCGCTTTTGGGTGCGTTCATCGTGCGGTCGGGCGTGCTGATCTCGGTCCATGCCTTTGCCGTGGACCCCGAACGCGGGATGCTGTTGCTGATCATCCTGGGGATCTTTCTGGGCGGGTCGCTGACGCTGTTTGCGTTCCGCGCCTCGGCCATGCAGTCCAAGGGTGTGTTTTCGACGGTCAGCCGCGAAAGCGGGCTGGTGCTGAACAATATCCTGCTGGCTGTCAGCTGTTTTGTGGTCTTCATCGGGACGATGTGGCCGCTGGTGGCGGAAATGCTGTTTGACCGGACCCTGTCGGTCGGGCCGCCATTCTTTGACGCGGCTTTCACGCCCTTCATGGTGGGGCTGGCGATTGCGCTGCCACTTGGGTCGATGCTGGCGTGGAAACGCGGCACGCTGGAACGCATGTCTAAGGCGATGGCGGGCTGGTTGATGCTGGCAGTGGCGCTGGCCGCCCTTGCCTATGCGGTGCAAAGCGGCGGGTCAGCACTTGGGCCGGTGGGCGTGGCGCTGGGTGTCTGGGTCGTGGGCGGGGCGCTGGCCGATCTGTGGCTGCGCGCGGGCCGCGATGATCTGCGCACAAAGCTGCGGCGCATCCGCAACCTGCCACGCGCCGATTGGGGCAAGGCCACGGCACATATCGGCATGGGCGTGACCGTCTTTGGCGTCGCCGCGATGCTGGCTTGGCAAAAAGAGGATATCCGCATCGCCGAGATCGGTGACCGCTGGGATATGGGCGCATTTCAGGTGCAGCTGGACGCCGTAGATCAGATCCAAGGGGCGAATTACGTCACCACGATGGCCGATATGTCCATCTGGCGCGGGGATCGTGAATTATACACGTTGCAGCCGGAAAAGAGGTTCTATCCCGTCGCCAATATGCCGACGACCGAAGCCGCGATCAGCAACGGGATTATCCGCGATGTCTATGTCGTGATCGGTGATCCGCAGGCGAATGGCGGCTGGGCCGTGCGCACCTATGACAAACCTTTTGCCAACTGGATTTGGGGTGGCTGCATCCTGATGGCGCTTGGCGGGCTGTTGTCGCTGTCGGACCGGCGCTTGCGGGTCGGGGCGGCAGCGGCCAAGCCTGTGCGCACAGGCGCGGTGCCGGCGGAATGATCCGGCTGATCGCCATATTCTGGCTGGTCGCCTCAGCGGCCTTTGCCGTGCAGCCCGATGAAGTTCTGGACGATCCGGTGCTGGAACAGCGCGCGCGCGACCTGTCGCAGGGCCTGCGCTGCCCGGTCTGCCGCAACGAAAGCATCGACGAATCCAACGCCGAATTGTCGCGCGAGTTGCGCATCCTGCTGCGCGAACGGCTGGTTGATGGCGACAGCGACGATCAGGCGGTGGATTTTCTGGTCGCGCGTTACGGTGAATTCGTGCTGCTGCGCCCCGATACCAGCGGCGTGAATGTGGTGTTGTGGTATGCCGCGCCGGTCATGTTGCTGATCGCGCTTGGCATAGGCTGGTCGGTGATCCGGCGCCCCGCCGCCGCCCCCGACGACCTGAGCGAGGCTGAAAAAGCCGAATTGCAAAAGATATTACGCTCCTGACGTGATGTTGTCCTTTCCTGAACCGCATCGTTCAGTAATGTGGCTGTGATCTCAGCAACAAGGACCGCATTATGGATTATCAGGCCGTCACACTTACCATCCGCGATGCGGTTGCAACGCTGACACTGAACCGTCCTGCGGTGATGAATGCGCTGAACACGCAGATGCGCGCCGAAATCGCCCATGCCGTCAAAGCCGCCGAAAAAGACGCGCGTGTGCTGGTGATGACCGGTGCGGGCAAGGCGTTCTGTTCGGGGCAGGATCTGGGCGATGGCGGGTCTGCTGCGTCGATCGACCTCGAACGCACATTGCGGGACGAATATGTGCCGATGCTCAAGGCGATCTTTGACTGTCGCATCCCGACCCTTGCTGCGGTCAACGGGGCTGCGGCGGGGGCAGGGGCCAATCTTGCGCTCGCCTGCGACGTGGTGATCGCCACCGATTCTGCGTGTTTCGTGCAGGCCTTTACCCGCATCGGCCTGATCCCCGACGCAGGCGGCACCTATTGGCTGCCGCGTCAGGTAGGCGCGGCCAAGGCGATGGGGGCGGCCCTGTTCGCCGACAAGATCACAGCACAGCAGGCTAGCGACTGGGGCATGATTTATGAGGCCATCGCTGATACGGATTTCGCGGATCACATCGCTGCACGCGCCGCCCATCTGGCGCAGGGGCCGACCGTGGCCTACCGGCAGCTGAAAAAAGCGATTCGTGGATCATTCGAGAACACGCTCGACGATCAACTGGCGCTCGAGGCGCGGCTGCAAGGGCGTTGCGGGCAGACCCGCGATTTTCAGGAAGGCGTTGTGGCTTTCCTCGAAAAGCGCAAGCCGGTCTATGAAGGGCGCTGAACCGCAACCCTGTGAAAACAAAAGGCCGCCCCGAGGGGCGGCCTTTTTCATTAGCGGTTTTCGATATCGACGTAATCGCGGGGTGTTGACCCCAGATACAATTGCCGTGGCCGGCCGATTTTCAGCTGCGGATCGGCCAGCTGTTCTTTCCACTGCGAAATCCAGCCCACGGTGCGCGCGAGCGCAAAAACCGGGGTGAACATCGAGGTCGGGAAACCCATCGCCTCTAATATGATGCCGGAATAGAAATCGACGTTGGGGAACAATTTCTTTTCCGCGAAATAAGGATCGGCCAGCGCCTGACGTTCCAACTCCTTGGCAACCTGCAGGACAGGATTATTTTCCACGCCCAGCAAATCCAGCACTTCATCGGCGGATTGTTTCATCACCGTCGCGCGGGGGTCGAAGTTTTTGTAAACGCGGTGGCCGAAACCCATCAGGCGATAGGGATCGTTCTTGTCCTTGGCGCGCGCGATGAATTCGGGGATGCGGTCTGGCGTGCCGATTTCCTTGAGCATTTCAAGACAAGCCTGGTTCGCCCCGCCATGTGCCGGACCCCACAGACAGGCGATACCCGCCGCGATGCAGGCAAACGGATTGGCACCGGAGGAGGAGGCCAGACGCACGGTCGAGGTCGAGGCGTTTTGTTCATGATCCGCATGCAGCGTGAAAATCCGGTCCATCGCCCGCGCAAGAATCGGGTTCACGTGATAGGTTTCCGCAGGCACAGCGAAACACATGTGCAGGAAATTCGCCGCATAATCCAGATCGTTGCGCGGATAGACGAAAGGCTGGCCAATCGAATATTTATAGGCCATCGCGGCAATCGTCGGCATCTTGGCGATCAGGCGGATTGATGCCACCTCGCGCTGGTGTTCGTCATTGATATCGGTGCTGTCGTGATAGAACGCCGACATCGCGCCGACCACGCCGACCATGGTCGCCATCGGATGCGCATCGCGGCGGAAGCCACGGAAAAAGTTGTGCATCTGTTCGTGGATCATCGTGTGGTTGGTCACCAGCGATTCAAACTTTTCCAGTTCCGCCGCCGAAGGCAATTCACCATAAAGCAGCAGATAGCAGACTTCGAGGTAATGCGACTGGCTGGCCAGCTGGTCGATCGGATAGCCGCGATGCAGCAATTCACCCTTGTCGCCGTCGATAAAGGTGATCGTGCTGTCGCAGGCCGCGGTCGAGGTAAAGCCGGGGTCATAGGTGAACACATCGGCCTGGGCATAAAGCTTGCGAATGTCCAGAACATCCGGGCCGGTGGTCGGGGAATAGACAGGCAGGTCATAGGTCTTGCCCTTGATCGTCAGTTTCGCAGTATCTGTCGTTTCAGCCATGGTGCTTTCCCTCATCTGCGGCGCATCAATCTACGCCCGCACGTCCTTGTTCTATTCTACCCGATAATCACCCTTTGTGACGATCTGGTTTACTTGCTGGCATCCGAAAGGCGGCCAATCGTCTCGGCTTGCCCCAGAACCAGCATCATGTCGAAAACGCTGGGGGACACCGAGCGCCCGGCCAAAGCGGTGCGCAATGGTCCCGCCAGTTTGCCAAGCTTGGTGTCATGCGCCTCGGCAATGGTCGCAACGATGCTTTCCAGAGTATCTCTGGTCCAGCTAGCATTTTGCAACTGCGGCGTCAATTCCGACAGTATACCACGGGATACATCGGTAAGTTGCGCGGCAGATTTCTCGTCCGGCACAATGGGGCGGCTGGTCAGGATAAAATGTGCCTTTTCAACAAGTTCTGGAAAGGTTTTTGCCCGTTCTTTCAGGCAATACATGCCGCGCAACAGCCCGTCTTTTTGTGCGTTATCCAGCGGCTCGGCACCGGTTGCCGCAAGGTAGCCCTGCAATTCATGCAGCAGCGCAGCATCATCGGCCACGGCGATATGCTGGCCGCACAGATGTTCCAGCTTGGCGGTGTCAAACCGTGCTGGTGATTTGCCGATCCCGTCCAGATCGAACCAGTCGCGCGCCTGCGCATCGCTAAAGAATTCGGCATCGCCGTGCGACCAGCCCAGACGGGCGAGGTAATTGCGCATGCCCGCCGCCGGATAGCCCAGTGCTTGGTATTCCGCAGCGCCGGTCGCGCCGTGGCGTTTGGACAATTTCTTGCCATCGGGGCCATAAATCAGCGGGATATGCGCCAGCACCGGTTTCGGCCAGCCCATCGCGTCATAAATCAGGTTCTGCCGGAACGCATTGGCCAGATGGTCATCGCCGCGGATCACATGGGTGACACCCATGTCGTGATCATCCACCACGACCGCCAGCATATAGACAGGGCTGCCATCCGAGCGCAGCAGGATCATATCGTCCAGCTGGTCATTGGACCATGTCACATCGCCTTGGACGGCGTCATGCAGGGTCGTCGTCCCTTCGCGCGCGGCCTTGATGCGGATCACGAAAGGCAGGTCAGGGTGGTCGGCTGCAGGCACGTCGCGCCACGGAGAGCGGAACAGCGTCGAGGTTTTCTGTTCGCGGGCTTGTTCGCGGAAAGCCTCAATTTCGTCTTGCGTGCTGAAACATTTATAGGCCTTGCCGGCTGCCAGTAAGTCATGCGCGACCTGCGCATGGCGCGCAGCGCTGTCGAACTGGCTGACAGGATCGCCATCCCAATCCAACCCCAGCCATGTCAGCCCGTCCAGAATCGCTTGCGCGTTTTCGGGGGTGGATCGCGCGCGGTCGGTATCCTCGATCCGCAGCAGGAACTTGCCGCCGCGCCCGCGCGCGTAAAGCCAGTTGAAAAGGGCCGTGCGCGCGCCCCCGATATGCAAAGCACCTGTGGGCGAAGGCGCGAAACGTGTGACGACAGGACGGGACATGGTGGGCTTAACCTTTCGTTCACCAGCTTTGGACTAATCTGCCGGTGCCCCTTGGGGATAGCCAGCCAAAGGACGAAGAACAAGTGCGAGCCGTGGTCGAAGACGCGCTTTTGGCGCAGCGCGGGGGGCTGTTGTGCTGGGTGCCGGTCTGGCTGGGGCTGGGGATCGGGTGGTATTTCGCGCAAGCACAGGAACCGGGGGATGCGGGCCTTGCCGTCGGGGGGGCTGTGGCCCTTGCCCTGTTGCTGGCGCTGCCACGCGTGGGCGTGGCCTATCGCCCCGTCCTGCTGGCCATCATCATCGCGCTGATCGGTGCCGGTATCGCCAAATATCGCACCGAAACGGTCGCCGCCCCTGCGCTGAATTTCCGCTATTACGGCCCAATCGAAGGGCGGGTCGTCAATATCGACCGGTCTGCCAGTGACGCGCTGCGCCTCACGCTGGACCGCGTGGTGCTGGACCGGATCGCACCCCACCGCACACCCGCGCGTGTGCGGGTCTCGGTGCATGGCGACCAGCCCTTCAGCGATTATCGGCCCGGTACGGTGCTGATGATGACTGGCCATCTGTCGCCCCCCGCAGGCCCGGCAGAACCGGGTGGTTTTGATTTCCAGCGCCATGCGTGGTTTCTGGGGCTGGGGGCGGTCGGTTACACCCGCAATCCGGTGTTGCGGCTGGCCGCGCCTGCGGCTCCCGATGCCATGATGCGGATTTTCGCGCTGCGCATGGCAATTTCACGCGCCGTACAAGAGGCGATGCCGGGCGAAGCGGGGGCCTTTGCCGCCGCTTTGATGACAGGTGACCGGTCTGGTATGGGGCAGGACAGCCTTGCTGCCCTGCGCGCGTCCAACCTTGCGCATTTGTTGGCGATCTCGGGGCTGCATATGGGGTTGCTGACAGGCTTTGTTTTTGCAGTTGTCCGTTACGGGCTGGCGCTGGTGCCGCCTCTGGCGCTGCGGTTGCCCACCAAAAAGATCGCCGCCGTCATCGCCCTGATCGTGGGGGCGTTCTATCTGGTCTTGTCGGGGGGCAATGTCGCGACCGAACGGGCCTTTGTCATGGTGGCGGTGATGCTGGTGGCGGTGCTGCTGGGGCGGCGCGCGCTGACCTTGCGGGCGGTGGCCATCGCCGCGATCATCGTGCTGGTCTGGCAGCCAGAGGCCTTGACCGGCCCGGGGTTCCAGATGTCGTTTGCGGCCACCATCGCGCTTGTCGCGGTGTTTCGCGCCTTGCGCGGGGCCGAGCTGCACCGGTTGCCGCGCTGGACGCGCCCTGTGCTGTCGGTCTTTGTGTCATCGCTGGTGGCGGGGCTGGCGACCGCGCCTTATGCGGCGGCACATTTCAATATCGTGTCGCATTACGGGCTGATCGCCAATCTGGTCAGCGTGCCGCTGATGGGGGTGCTGGTGATGCCCGCCGCCGTGCTGGCCGCCTGTCTCTGGCCTTTGGGGCTGGCCTGGATCGGGCTAGCGGTGATGGAACCGGGGCTGCGCTGGATCCTGTTCGTGGCACAGACAACTGCGGCCCAGCCCCATGCGATCAGCCATGTGATCGCGCCACCCGGTACGGTGTTGCCAATACTGACGCTGGCGCTGCTGTGGCTGATCCTGTGGCAGGGGCGGGCGCGGTTTGCGGGGCTGGCCGTGGCCGCGCTGGCCTTTGTGATCTGGCAGCAGGGCACGCGGCCTGACCTTTTGATCGCCGATGATGGCGCGCTGATCGGGCTGCTGGGCCCCGAGGGGCGCGCGCTGTCCAAACCCACGGGGGGCAGTTTCAGCGCGGGGATCTGGCTGGAAAATGATGGCGCGCCGGTGGCCCAGGATATCGCCGCCGCCCGCGACGGGTTGCAGCGCGATGGCCGCGTGGTCACGGCCCTGTTGGGTGAGTGGCGGATCTTGCAAGTGTCGGGCAAGACCGCGCTGGCCACCTTGCAAGGCTGCGGCGGTGCGGATGTGCTGGTGGTCAATCAGGTGGATGAGGTTGCGCGTCCCTGTCTGGTCTATGACCTGACTGGCCTGCGCGGCACAGGTGCGCTGGCGATGGACCTGACCGAAGCCGGCGATCTGCGCATCGACACGGCAAGCGCGCGTGCGGGCAACAGGCGCACAGGCCCGCCGCAAGCGGCCCAGTTGCTATCGCGTCAATAGGTGCGGATCAACCCGACCAGACGGCCCTGTACCTTGACCTGATCATCGCGGAAAACGCGGGTTTCATAAGCAGGGTTCGCAGCCTCCAGCGCGATAGCGCTGCCGGTGCGGCGGAACCGTTTGAGCGTTGCTTCCTGTCCTTCGACCAAGGCCACGACGATATCGCCGTTATTGGCCACGGATGTTTCGCAGATCACCACGACATCGCCATCGTTGATCCCGGCTTCGATCATCGAATCGCCTTTGACCTCGAGCGCGTAATGTTCGCCCTTGCCCAGCATGGATTGCGGCACATGGACGTGGTGCGAAACTTCGGAAATCGCCTCGATCGGGACACCGGCGGCGATGCGCCCCATCACCGGCAGCGACATTGACCCGCCTTCGACCGGCAGGGCGGCGGCGGGGATGCTGGCCGGTTTGTCGCCTGCGATCACGCGCGGCTGGAACCCGCTGCCCATCATGCTGTCGGGCAGTTTGAGGATTTCCAGCGCCCGCGCGCGATGCGCCAGCCTGCGGATGAATCCGCGTTCTTCCAATGCCGTGATCAGCCGGTGGATGCCAGATTTCGACCGCAGGTCCAACGCTTCTTTCATTTCGTCGAAACTGGGTGGTACGCCGTCGCGCTGCACCCGTGTGTGGATGAAGGCCAGAAGGTCGAGCTGTTTCTTGGTTAACATGGCAAAATCCTTGGCTGGTTTTGCTTATGTTCTACCCATGTTCCCCTTTTGTGTCAATCGCCTTGCGATTGACGCGCGCCGCGCGGGAGTATTTTTGGAAATAAGAAGCTGTCAGAGTGGCAGGATTTGCACGCTTTCGCCGGCCTTGCGCGCGGCGTCATGGGGCGGGCGCAGGGCCAGGCAATTGGCCTGCGTCAGCACGCTGAGCAGGCTGCTGTCTTGGCGGTCAAAGATTGTCACACCTGCGGTGGTGGCATGCGCGCGCATGTAATGTGCCCGTGGCCCGTTCGCGCCGATGTCATGCGCAAGCAGGGCTGTCTGCGTGGCCGCGGGATGCGCGCCAAGTCCCAGCATCTTGCGGAGCACCGGCAGCACGAAGACATGCCCGCAGACCATGGCCGAGACCGGATTGCCGGGCAGGCCGATCATCGCGGCACTGCCAAGCCGGCCGGCCATCAGCGGTTTGCCCGGCCGCATCGCGATCTTGTAGAAACTGCGCTGCATGCCAAGGCTTTGCGCCACTTGTCCGACCAGATCGTGATCGCCGACAGAGGCCCCGCCGATGGTGATGATCAGATCCGCACCCTGCGCCAGTGCAAAGGTCTGTTCCAGCGATGCGATGCTGTCGCGCGCAATAGGCAGCAGCCGCGCTGAGGCGCCTGCGGCCGCGACCAAGGCGGCCAGCCCATAGCTGTTGGAGGCGATGATCTGGTCGGGGCCGGGCCTGTCGCCCGGTTGCACCAATTCATCGCCCGTGGCGATGATGGCGACCACGGGTTTGCGGGTGACAGGCACGCTTGCGATGTTCATTGCCGCCAGCAAGGCGATATCATTGGGCGACAGGCGGCGTGGCGCGGGCAGCGGCGTGCCTTGCGCGAAATCGCCCCCCAAGGGGCGGATATTGCTGCCGCTGTCCTGCGCATCCGTGATGGTTATTTTTTCGCCGTCGCGGGTGACATTTTCCTGAATGATGACAAAACCCGCCCCCGCAGGGACCGGCGCGCCGGTGAAAATGCGCAAAGCCTGACCACGGGCCAATGTGCCCTGCCAGCCGTGACCGGCCGCAGCTTCGCCGATGACGGTCAGGCTGGCCCCCTGGCGGTGATCGGTCGCATGGATCGCATAGCCATCCATGGCCGAGGCCGCAAAGGGCGGCTGGTCGCGCCGCGCGGTCACATCTCGCGCCAGCACGCGCTGTGCGGCATCGCGCAGCGGCACGTCTTCGGCTGGCAGCGGGGTGACCAGCGCAAAAAGGTCGCGCAGGGCCTCTTCAACGCTGATCATACTGGGTTCGCCTGTAGATAGGCTTGTTCCCAGTCAGCATAAGTCATGCCTGATCCAACGACGACCCATGAGGTTCGTCCGTTTGCAGACCTACCAGCTATTACTGCCGCCGCCGCGGACGGGCTTGAGAAAGCATAATCTTCGGTCATCACTGCGCCTGACACTTCTGCCCGAATAACACCATTCTGGACCAATTCGTCGCGAAGCTTGGAGTAATGTGAGTTATGTTTGCTTTCACCGATCCAAGCGGCCCTGACCCGAGACCCGGCCTTCACAATCAGTTCGCCCTGACGCAACTCGGCTAAGGCATCAACGTCATGTCGTGGCATTTTGAAGCTGAATGTGGGTCCACTTTGCGCGATGGCAGTGTCGATGGTCGTTGTTGCCCCGCTTCGCTTTTTGGTCAAAAACACATCAATTCGGATTGCCGGAAGCACGATCATCAGCGTTTCGATAAAGCTCTCCATATTGGATTGGGCGGCTTCAGAGAGGCTACTGCGTGGCGGGGTATTTCCATTTTCTAATTCGGCATTTCCAACGTCACGCGCAATTTCGACCAGTCTAGATTCGAGGAATTTGATATGCGCTTTGTGCAAGTTGTTCGCCGCAGAAGTGATCAGAACTGCATGGTCCCACCAATCTTTTTTGATGGCGTGATCACGCAGGCGCGCGCCGATATCCTCGGCTTCGCCAATATAAATTAGTGGCTTTTCATCTTTCTCCCCAAACAGGACATATACGCCGGTAAAGGAAGCCTCGCGCCGCGCCAAAGCTTCTTTGATTTGTGTGCGCGGCGTTCGCAAAACATGGCCGGTCCAGTTGAACACTTCAGCCGTCAGCATTCCGTCAGGGCGACCATCCACGAAAAACAACTCGAGTGAGCGACCATTTGTTGTCATGGATTTTCAAACCGGCCTGATTTGCCGCCGTCCTTGAGCGTGACGCGCAAGCCGCCGATGACCATGTCCTTTTGCACCGCCTTGACCATGTCATAGACGGTCAGGGCGGCGGTGCTGGCGGCGGTCAATGCTTCCATTTCCACGCCGGTCTGGCCGCTGGTCTTGACCGTGGCGCTGATCCGGATGCCGGGCAGGGTGGTGTCGGGGGTCAGCTCGATGCTGACCTTGGTGATCGGCAAAGGATGGCACAGCGGGATCAGATCGGCGGTTTTCTTGGCTGCCATGATGCCTGCGATCCGCGCGATGCCCAACACATCGCCTTTTTTGGCGCGGCCTTCGGTGATCAGCGCCAGTGTTGCATCCGCCATCACGATATGGGCCTCGGCCACAGCGATCCGGTCGGTCACGGCTTTGTCGGAGACATCGACCATATGCGCCTGTCCTTCGGCGTCGAAATGCGTCAGCCCGGTCATCGCATCGACCCCGTGGATGGATTGGCCAGCAAGCGGGCGGTGGCGGCGGCCACGTCTTCCTGCCGCATCAGGCTTTCGCCGATCAAAAAGGCACGCGCGCCGTAACGCGCCATATCGGCAAGGTCTTCGGGGGTGAACAGCCCGCTTTCGCAGACAATCTGCCGGTCTTCGGGCACCCGTTTGGACAGGATGCGCGTGGTGTCCAGCGTCACGTCAAAGGTTTTCAGATTGCGGTTGTTGATCCCGATCAGCGGCGATTTCAGCAGCACCGCGCGGTCCAGTTCGGCCTGATCATGGACTTCGATCAGCACATCCATCTGCCAATCCATGGCGGCCTGTTCCAGTTCCTGCGCCTGCGCATCGCTGACCGAGGCCATGATGATCAGGATGCAATCGGCCCCCAAAGCGCGGGATTCCGCGACCTGCCACGGATCATAGAGAAAATCCTTGCGCAGCGCGGGCAATGCGCAGGCGTCGCGCGCCGCAACCAGATAGCTGTCGTCGCCCTGAAAGGACGGTGCGTCCGTCAGCACCGACAGGCAGGTGGCCCCGCCTTGTTCATAAGCCTGCGCCAAGGCCGCAGGGTCGAAATCGGCGCGGATCAGGCCCTTGGACGGGCTGGCCTTTTTGATCTCGGCGATCAGGCCATACCCTGCGCGACTGGCACCCGCCAGTGCGGCGGCGAAGCCGCGCACGGGGCTGGCGGCGCGCGCCAGTGCTTCGGCTTCGGCCAAGGGCAGGGCGATTTTGCGCGCTGCCACATCCGCCAGCTTGTAGTCTTTGATCTTGGCAAGAATGTCGGTCATGGGTCCGCCCAGTTGATTGGAATATCCCCCCGATGCATAAGCCATTGGTTGACCTTTGAAAATGGGCGCGACCCGAAAAACCCCCGATGCGCCGACAAGGGCGAGGGATGGACCGCGGTCAGGATCAGGTGATGCGCGGCCAAGGGGGCCGCATATGTCTGCGCCTGCGCGCCCCAAAGGATAAAGGCGCGGGGGTGGTCATTCAGCCGCGCCAATACCTGATGAACCAATCTGGACCAGCCGATCTTGCCATGGGCGCCGGCCTGACCGGGGGCAACAGACAGGGCGGTATTGAGCAGCAAGACCCCTTGATCCGCCCAGTCATGCAGGTTGGTTCTGTTCCGGCTTTGGCCTGTATCGCTCTGGATTTCCTTGAAGATATTGCCAAGGCTCGCCAGATTTCCGGTGAATGCCGGATTGATGGAAAAGGCCAGCCCATCGGCCTTGTTCGGCGTGTGATAGGGGTCTTGCCCAAGAATGACGACGCGGGTGGCGCCAGGCTGGCAACGTTCGAGGGCCATGAATGTCAGCGTGGGCGGCGGCAGGATATCCGTACCAATCCGCCCCGCCAGTACCGGCAGATCATCGCGGAAAAAGGGCAGATCGCCCCAATCCCCCAGACGCGACAGATCGAACATCAGGCGTTCGTGACACGCACCAGCGCGTCAAGGGCGGCTTTGGCCTTGCCGCTGTCGATACTGTCGCGGGCGATCGCCACGCCGTCTGTCAGGCTGGCGGCCTTGTCGGCCACGACCAAGGCGGCGGCGGCATTGAACAGCACCGCATCACGGTACGCACCCGGCGCGCGATCCAGCAGCGCGCGCAGGGCGGTGGCGTTTTGATCGGGGGTGCCGCCGATAATGTCGCGGAACGGATGTTCGGGTAGGCCCGCATCCTCTGGGTGGATCTGGCGGGAGGTGATTTTGCCACCTTCCAGCACGGCAACGGATGTCGGCCCGCAGATCGTGATTTCATCGGTGCCATCGCTGCCATGGACCAGCCAGGCCTTTTCAGTGCCAAGCTGTTGCAGCGTTTCCGCCATCGGAAAGATCAGGTCGATGGCAAAGGCCCCCGTCAGCTGGCGTTTCACACCGGCAGGATTTGTCAATGGGCCCAATATGTTGAAGATCGTCTTGCACCCAAGTTCCAACCTGACAGGCCCGACATGGCGCATCGCGGGGTGATGCAAAGGGGCCATCATGAAACCGATGCCCGCCTGCGCAATCGCGCGTTCGACCACATCCGGCGCGACGTTGACATTGATCCCAAGCGCCGACTGCACATCCGCCGTGCCGGATTTCGACGACAGGTTGCGGTTGCCGTGTTTGGCCACCGGCACGCCTGCGCCCGCCACGACAAAGGCGGTGGCGGTGGAAATGTTCAGCGTATGTTTGCCGTCACCACCGGTGCCGACGATATCCATCGCACCGTCCGGTGCTGTGACGGGGACGCAATGGGCGCGCATCACCGCGGCGGCGGCGGCATATTCCGACACAGCCTCGCCGCGCGCGCGCAGCGCCATCAGCAAACCGCCGATCTGGGCGGGTGTCGCCTGACCTGCGAACAGATAGCCGAACGCCTCTTCGGCTTGGGCGCGCGACAGCGGCCCTTCGGAGGCGGCATAGATCAGCGGTTTCATCGCCTCGGTCATGCGGGCACCTTGGCGATGTTCAAAAAGTTCTGCAGCAGGGCATGGCCATGTTCGGACCGGATGCTTTCGGGGTGGAATTGCACGCCGTGGATCGGCAGCGTTTTATGTTGCAGGCCCATGATGGTGCCGTCTTCCAGATCGGCGGTGATGTCCAGACAATCGGGCAGGGTGGCACGGTCCACCACCAGCGAATGATAGCGGGTGGCGGCAAAAGGGCTGGGCAGCCCCGCGAACAGGCCCTGACCCTGATGGCGCATCTGGCCCATTTTACCATGCACGATGTCATGGCAGCGCACGACATGGCCGCCAAACGCCTCGCCAATCGCCTGATGCCCAAGACAGACGCCCAGCAGCGGCATGCCGGTTTCGGCGGCGGCATGGACCAGCGGCAGACAGATGCCCGCCTGTACCGGATCGCAAGGACCGGGTGACAGCACGATGGCGGACGGGCGCATCGCCATCGCCTGTTGCACATCCAGCGCATCATTGCGGCGCACGACAACATCTGCCCCAAGTTCGCCCAAATAATGCACCAGATTATAGGTAAAGCTGTCGTAATTATCGATCAAAAGCAGCATGGACAGGTCCCGTAAGCTGGAAATTTGGGGCTACCGTCTGCGGCCAAGCTGACGATATAAGCGCCGCCATACATGGGCCGACAGGGCCGGTCGCGTCAAGTCCGAAGGCGGCGGGCGCATTTGTAATAAGGATGTTATTCACATGCGGGCATTTCTGGCGGGGGGTGGCTGGGCGGTTCTGGTCGGCGGTGGTTTGCTTGGACTGGTGTCAGTGTCGGTGGGGCCGCAAACGCCTGTGGACAGCCAACCGCCCGTGGCGACCGCGCAGCCGACAGCGGTGCCAGCGGCCCCCGTGACCGCACCCGTTCTGGATGCGCCGGTGATCCCCATGCCGATGGTTGTGCTGCCCGATACGGCACCAGCCGTGCCAGAACCTGCGCCAGAACCTGTGCCAGAACCTGTGCCAGAACTGGTCCCGCAAACCGGCGCCGAGGCGCAGCCCTTGGCCGCTGTCATCGAGGCGGTCACACCCCCACCCGCCGCCATGGCCCCGACGGCCCCCACGGTGATGCCGGACGCACCGATCACACCGCCGCAGGCACCCGCGCAGCCTGCGCCCGAACAAGACTTGCCTGGGGCAACATTGCCCGCGCCTGTGTCACCGGCTTTGCCAGATACGCCAGCCGAGCCGCTGCCCGCGCCTCTGGTCCGGCCCCAGACAAGCCAATCCGCATCGCTGCCACAATCCACGGCGGATGTGCGCGTCAACCGGCCCCGCACGCCCCCCGCTGCCGGACCCGAGGAACCGGCGCTTGACGGCGATCTTGCGTCGCCGCTTTTGCGCCATGCTGCTGATTTCGATTATGCCGCCGACCTGCCGATGATCGCGGTGGTGCTGATGGACAATGCGCTGATCCTTGATGCGCCTGATGTCCTGAGCGGGCTGCCCTTCGTGCCGACCATCGTGCTGAACGCCGCCGCCCCCGATGTGACGGCGCGGATGCGCGCCTATCGCGCGGCCGGGATCGAGGTGCTGTTGCAGGCCGATCTGCCGCAAGGCGCGCAGCCGTCAGATATCGAAACGACCTATATCGCGGCGTTCGGTCTGGTGCCCGAGGCGATTGCCATCTTTTCCGATGGCACCGGCCCAGAGGCACAGGACCGGATACTGGCCGATCAGGCGTTGCGGTTGATCGGTGACGAGGGGCGCGGTTTTGTCACCCTGCCGCGCGGTATGGGTGGGGCTTTGCGTACGATCACGGCAGATGGCGTGCCGGTGGCGCAGATCACGCGCGATCTGGACGGTGCGGGCGAGGCCGGTGACGCGATTGAACGCAGCCTAGAGCAAGCGGCGCTGCGCGCGCGGCAACTGGGGCATGTTGTCTTGCTGGGGCGCACGACGCCCGAAACCTTGGCCGCGATCCGCAACTGGGCCGCGCGCAGCGATCCGGCACAGATTTCACTGGCGCCGGTATCAGCGATCCTGTTGCAACAGATGGCGGACTAGGGTCAGTTTCCGCTGCCATTGAACATCCGCGCATCGGCCGCCGCCTTGCGGATGGCGTTGGATTTATGGACGGTTTCCTGATATTCCGCCTCTGGGTCGCTGTCATAGACAACGCCGCCACCGGCCTGAATATACAGTTTTTCATCCTGCAACACGGCGGTGCGCAGCGCGATGCACATATCCATATCGCCATTCGCGCTGAAATAGCCGCAACCGCCGCCATAGACACCGCGCTTTTCGGGTTCCAGCTCGTCAATGATTTGCATCGCGCGGACCTTGGGCGCGCCGGATACCGTGCCTGCGGGCATACCGGCGAAAAAGGCGCTCAGCGCGTCCTGATCCTCGGCCAGTTCACCCACCACGTTGGACACGATATGCATCACATGGCTATAGCGTTCGACGATGAATTGCTCGGTCGGGCGCACGGTGCCGATCTTGCTGACCTTGCCAGTATCGTTGCGCCCCAGATCAAGCAGCATCAGATGCTCGGCCAGTTCCTTTTGGTCGGCCAGCAGATCGGCCTCGTTTGCGTCATCCTCGGCAGGGGTTGCCCCGCGCGGACGGGTGCCTGCGATGGGGCGGATCGTGACCTCGTTGCCGAAGACCCGCACAAGGATTTCGGGGCTGGCCCCGATCACCTGAAAGCCGCCGAAGTTGAAAAAGAACATGAACGGCGACGGGTTGGTGCGGCGCAAGGACCGGTAAAGCGCGAAAGGCGGTTCGCGAAAGTCCTGTGTCCAGCGTTGCGATGGCACCACCTGAAAGATGTCACCGGCGCGGATATAGTCCTTGGCCTTTTCGACCGCCTGCAAATAACCTTCATGTGTAAAGTTCGACACCGGCGGCGCGACAGGGGCCGGATCAGCCAGCGCGCGGCTGTGCTGGGGAAGGGACCGGTCCAGCGCGCGTTGCGCATCCATGACCCGTTTGGCGGCCTGCGCATAGGCGGCCTTGGCCGACAGGTCAGGCCGGAAATAGGCGGGGGCGACAAGGATCACATCGCCCTTGACCCCGTCCAGCACCGCCACGACCGAAGGGCGCAGCATGATCGCATCGGGCAGGCCCAAAGGATCGGGGTTCACATCGGGCAAATGTTCGACCAGCCGGATCATGTCATAGCCCAGATAGCCGAACAGCCCCGCCGCAGCCGCAGGCAGGCCCGCTGGCAGCTCGATCCGCGATTCCGCCAGAATCGCGCGCAAGGCGTCCAATGGGGCGGCTGGCATCACCTCGAAAGCATCGGCATCGAAACGGGCGGACCGGTTGACGCGCGCTGTGGTGCCGCGACAATCCCAGACCAGATCGGGGTTCATCCCGATGATCGAATAGCGTCCCCGGATTTCACCGCCTGTCACGCTTTCCAGCATGAAGGCATTGGTCCCCGCCTCGGACAGTTTCAACATCAAGGAAACCGGCGTGTCCAGATCTGCGGCGATCCGTGTATAGACCACCTGGTTTTCGCCCGCGTCATAGCTGCGGGCAAAGCTGTCATAATCGGGCAATAATGCCATGGCGCACCTATTGAAGCTGGGCGTTGACCGCGTCAACGGTGGCCTGGTTGATGGTGATGCGCGTGGCCTGCTGGACCGCTTGCGCATAGGCGTCAAACAGGTCCTGCGCGATGCCAGCGGCGATAGAATCGGATATCGACGCGCGCTGCGCGGCTTGGTCTGTCGCGGTGGGGTCGGCCGCGGTGATGGCATCCAGCCGCACGATCAGCGCCCCGTCGCCTGCGTCCACGACGCGGGCTTCGCCGGGGGCAAGCGCAAAGACCACGTCGTTGAACCCTTCGGGCGTGCCTTCGACAAAGCTGCGGCGGGTCAGGTTGGATTCGACACGCGGGGTCAGGCCAAGTGCGGCCAGATCGGCGTCGGCGGTCAGGTCGGCGGCGATTTCTGCCGCGCGGGCCAGCATGGCATCCTGCTGCGCCTGCAGCTGCCAGAGGGCGGTGACATCGGCGCGGATATCCTCCAGCGGCGGCACGCGCGCCGGCGTCACGCTGTCCAGACGCAGCGCAAAAACGCCGCCATCGGACAGCACCTCAAGCTGGGGAAAAGCGCCTTCGCTCAGGGCTTCGGCAGCGGCGCGGAAATTGTCATAGGCAGCGATGCCATCGGTGACATCGGGTGTCCAGCTGATCTGGCCCAGCACCAGATCGGTGCGCTCTGCCAGATCTTCGAGCGTGGCGCCACCGGCCAAAAGATCGGTGATCCGGTCGAAATCATCATTGATCACGCTGCGCGCGGCCTCGGCGGCCAGTTCGGCGCGCAGATCGTCAGCGGCTTCGTCCAAAGTGGTTTCCTGCGCGTTCAGCACCGCATTCACGCGAAACAGCGCCGCGCCCAGCGTGGTCGGGAATGGCCCGACCACATCGCCGGGTGTGGCGGTGAACACCGCATCGGCGGTGTCGGCGGGCAGTTCATCACGGCCCAGATCGCCCATATCCACATCGGCCAGCGTCAGCCCGCGTTCCGTGACAAGCGCGTCGAACGTCGAATCCCCCGATGCCAGACGGTCGGCGGCAACCTGTGCTGCAGCCGGATCGGCATAGTTCAGCCGTTCGACAAGCCGGCGTTCGGGCTGTACGAAATCTGCGAGCCGGTCCTGATAGAGCGTTTCAATCGCCAGATCGGTGACCTCCATCCGGTCAAGGATCATCGCGGGGGTCATCCATGCATAGGTGATCTCGCGCGCTTCGGGCAGCATAAAGTCATCGCCGTTTTCTTCGTAAAAGGTAGTGATATCGGCATCGGTCGCGCCGGGGATCGGGGCGGTCAGCATATCGGCACTGACGCGCAGCAGGGTCACATCGCGGGCTTCGGCCACATAGCGGACCAGCGCATCGGCAGGGGCAGCAGCCCCTGGCACGCCGCTGACAATGGCGGCTTGCAACAGGGTGCGGGCCAGATCCTCGCGGATTTCAGCCTCGAATTCGGATTCGCTCTGCCCGGATTGCTGCAAGACTAGGCGGTAGGTGTCGCGGTTGAACCCGCCCGCGCTTTGAAAGGCGCCGATCGCGCTGATCCGGTCGAAGACGGCCCGATCACCGGCGGAAATCCCCATTTGGGCGGCTTCGTTGTCCAGCGTGCGGGTCTGCACCACCTGTGACAGGGCCTGCCGGTCGATCTCGAAGGCCTGCGCCTGCTGGAACGAAATCTGCGTGCCGAACTGGGCCGAGAGCGCGCGGATCTGCTGGTCCAGCGTGCGCTGGTAGGCGGCGACGGTGATGTCCTTGTCCCCGACTGTGCCAAGCGTGCGGATATTGCTTGTCAGGCCGCCGGTGCCAAACCCCGCAAGCCCGACCAGCACCACGCCAACGATGATCCATGCGCCGATCTTTGTCTTTTTCTTCTGTGCCATGCCATCGCTCCGCCTGAATTATCGCGTCTGAATAAGGGGCGCGGCCCTTGGGTGCAAGGGTCAGACCGTGACCTTGGCCAGCCTGTCGAACAGCGTGGCGATCCCCGCGCGGTCGATATTGGCAAAGGCGATGCGCAGCTGGCGTTCGCCCGCGGGCATATCGTCGGGCATGAACATGGTGCCGGGCAACAGCAGGATGCCCGCATCCGCAACCAAGCTTTGCGCCAGATCGGCCGAGGAGGTCGCAAAAGGATGTTCCAGATAGGCGAAATAGGCCCCAACCCCCAGCAGCGACCAGCCCTTGGCGGCGAGTTGCGGGAAATGATCGGTAATCGCCGCGCGCCGGTCGAGGATTTCGGCACGCTCGCCCGCCAGCCAGTCCGACAGGTTCTGTATCCCCCAAAGGGCGGCGCGCTGCCCGATCTGGTTGGGGCAGATCGCCACGGTATCAAGGAATTTTTCGATCTCGGCCATGCGCACAGGGTTGGTCAGCACCGCGCCAATACGGTGGCCGGTCAGCCGGTAGGCCTTGGAAAAGGAATAAAGCTGGATCAGCGTATCGTCCCAGGCCGGATCGCTGAACAGATCATGCGGTGCATCCGTGCGGCTGTCGAAATCGCGGTAGGTTTCATCCACGATCAGCGCGATGCCTTTGCTGCGCGCCAGATCCATGAAGGCGCGCAATGTGCTGGCGGGATATTCCACACCGCAGGGGTTGTTCGGGCTGACCAGCACGATGGCGCGGGTCCGGTCCGTGATCAGCGCCGCCGCTGCATCCGCTGTCGGCACCATATCCGCGCCGCAAACCAGCGGCACCGTGGTCACTCCGGCCATATCGAGCCACATGCGGTGGTTGAAATAATAAGGCACCGGCAGGATCACCTGATCGCCTTCGCCACACAGTGCTGCGATGGCGGCAGCGAAGGCCTGATTGCAGCCCGAGGTGATGCCGACCTGACCTGCGTCTATGCGCCCGCCATAGGCCGCCGACCATTGCGCGGCGATTTCATCGCGCAGCGCGGGCAGGCCCAGAACCGGACCGTAGAGATGGGCATCTGTATCCTGCATCATGATGCAGGCCACGGCCTCGCGCAGCGCAAGCGGGGGCGCCAGGACCGGGGCGGCCTGGCTGACGTTGATCAGGGGCCGGTCGGCGGGATGCGTCACCCCGTCCAGCCAGCGCCGCGCCGCCATTACAGGCGGGGTAAAGGTGGCGGCGGTGCGGGATTTTGGCATGGACGGTCCAGACGGGTTGCGCCGAAAAACTTTTGGGCCTCCGGCGGGGATATTTGGGCTCGGAAGATGAGGTGATCAGTCCTTGCCGCGATAAGGTTCGACATATTGCAGCGCCATGTCCCATGGAAAGAAAATCCATGTGTCCTGTGACACTTCGGTGATGAAGGTCTGGACCTGCGGGCGGCCTTTGGGTTTGGCATAGACGGTGGCGAAATGCGCCTTTGGGAACAGCGCGCGCACCAGTTCCAGTGTCTTGCCGCTGTCCACCAGATCATCGACGATCAGAATACCAGTGCCATCGCCCATCAGGGCCGCATCGGGGGCTTTGAGCACGCGGGCCTCTGACTGGTTCTGGTGGTCATAGCTTTTTACGCTGATCGTATCCACGGTGCGGATATCAAGCTCGCGCGCCACGATCATCGCGGGCGCCATGCCGCCACGGGTGATTGCCACCACCGCGCGCCAAGCGCCGTCATCGGGGCCTTGGCCATCGAGCCGCCAGGCCAGCGCCCTGCTGTCGCGGTGGATCTGGTCCCAGGAAATGTGAAAGCCTTTTTCATGCGGCAAACGGTCGGTCATGGCGTCAGTCCTTGGTGATATCGGGGGCATCGACGGCCTTCATGCCGACGACGTGATAGCCTGCATCGACATGCAGCACTTCGCCGGTGACCGCACTGGCCAGATCCGACAGCAGATAGAGCGAGGATTTGCCCACCTCGTCCTGCGTCACGGTGCGCCGCAGGGGGGAATTATATTCGTTCCATTTCATGATATAGCGGAAATCGCCGATGCCCGAGGCCGCCAGCGTCTTGATCGTGCCGGCGCTGATCGCGTTGACGCGGATGTTTTTCTTGCCCAGATCCTCGGCCAGATAGCGCACGGAGGCTTCCAATGCGGCCTTGGCCACGCCCATGACGTTGTAATGCGGCATCACCTTTTCTGCACCATAATAGGTCAGCGTCAGGCAGGAGCCGCCATCTGTCATCATCTTTTCGGCGCGCTGCACCACGGCCGTGAAGGAATAGACCGAGATATCCATCGACATCAGGAAATTGGACCGGCTGGTATCGACATAGCGGCCGCGCAATTCGTTCTTGTCGGAAAACCCGATGGCATGGACCACGAAATCAAGCTTGCCCCATTTCGCCTCGAGCGCTGCGAAAAGCGCGTCGATCGACGCCTCGTCGCCCACGTCACAGGGCAGCACGGTGTCGGACCCGACCGATTGCGCCAGCGGATCGACGCGTTTTTTCAGCGCCTCGCCCTGATAGGAAAACGCAAGTTCCGCACCGGCATCGGCGCAGGCCTTGGCGATGCCCCAGGCGATGGATTTGTTATTCGCAAGCCCCATGATCAGCCCGCGTTTGCCTTGCATCAATTGTGAGGTCATCAGAGCACCCTTTAAGATTTGTTTCACGGTCCCTAGCACGGTCGCCCGCCGGTTGCCTAGATGCCAGCAGCGCGCGGTCTCTTCCTTAAAGCGGTTGATACTGGCTCTTTTTGATCCTAAGCCTAGCGCTTGGGGCATGGGGGAGATCGGCAATGTCTGATCGTGCTGGTATTTTTGCGGGTGAAGACCCGTTTGTCATTGCGCAGCAATGGCTGGCGTCGGCTGCGCAAACAGAGCCATCCGATCCGAATGCAATCGCCTTGGCCACTGTCGATGCCGCGGGCCTGCCAAATGTCCGCATGGTTCTGTTGAAAGAGATTGAACCGGAGGCCTTTGTTTTTTACACTAATTACGAAGGTCGCAAGGCTGTCGAGATTGATGCGTCGGGCAAGGCGGCATTCGTCATGCACTGGAAATCGTTGGCGCGGCAGGTCCGCGTCCGCGGGCTGGTGACGCGCGAAGATGGGCCGGTTGCGGATGCCTATTATGCAACCAGATCGCTGCCAAGCCGGATCGGCGCCTGGGCGTCACGGCAATCGCAGCCGCTTGAATCGCGCAGCACACTGATGGCAGAGGTCGCAAAAAAGACCCTGCAACTGGGACCAAATCCGGCGCGGCCGCCATATTGGGGCGGCTTCCGGATTACGCCGCTTGAAATAGAGTTCTGGGCAGATGGCGCTTTTCGTCTACATGACCGGTTTCGGTGGTCGCGAGAGACAAAAGACGACAACTGGAAGATCACCCGCCTTAGCCCCTAAGGGTATGGCGATCAGATCGGCCCATATCAGCCCGGCCTTGGCCCTGTGATATTTGGTGGAACGAAAAGTATATGGGCGTAGTGCGGGACGAGTGCCGCGTCAAAAGGAAGAGAAGATGGAAACGCAAGAGACCGCCTACCTTCGGCGGGTGCAAGGTCAGGTAAAGTGGTTTGATCCGACAAAGGGTTTTGGCTTTGTCATCGCAGAGCTGGGTGGGCCGGATATTTTGCTGCATGCCAATGTGCTGCGCAATTTCGGGCAGGGGTCGGTCGTGGATGGATCGCGCATCGACCTGATGGTGCAAGACACCCAGCGCGGGTTGCAGGCGGTCGAGGTGATCTCGATCACGCCGCCGCATGCGGATTCTGCTTTGCCGTTGCGTGATATGTCAGATTTCACGCCCGAGGACATCGCCAAACGCCCGATCGAGCCTGCCCGCGTCAAATGGTTCGACAAGGCTAAGGGATTCGGTTTCGCCAATGTGTTCGGCAGTTCGGATGATGTGTTCATCCATATCGAGGTGTTGCGCCGGTCCGGCCTGTCCGACCTGCAATCGGGCGAGGCGATTGGCCTGCGTCTGGCCGATGGCGAACGCGGACGCATGGCGATCGACATTGTCGGTTGGGAAGCTGCGGCAAAATGAAGGCTCTGATTCTCGCGCTGGTTCTGGGGATGGCGGCACAGCTGGCCGCCGCTGCCTGCGCCGAGGATCGCGTGACGATTCGCGGTGATTGGGGGCAGGCGACATTCACGGTCGAGATCGCCGATACGCCTGCCACCCGTGCGCAGGGGCTGATGTATGTCGAAACCATGCCGCGCATGACGGGGATGCTGTTTGTCTACGACCGCCCACAGGCCGTCAGTTTCTGGATGAAGAACACCCTGATTCCGTTGGACATGATCTTTGCCAGCCCGCAGGGCGAAATCCTGCGGGTGCATGAAAATGCCATCCCCGGCGACCTGACCCCGATTCCCGGCGGCGACGGGGTGCAGATGGTGCTGGAGATCAATGGCGGGTTGGCCGCGCGTCTGGGAATCGCTGTGGGCGATGTGATGCAGCACCCAAGTTTCGGCGCTGACGCAATTTCACCTTGTCGCGAAAAGACCGACAGTTAGGGCTTTTCAAATCGGTTGAGGGGGGCTAAAGACAGCCTCGGTTCGGGGCGTAGCGCAGCCTGGTAGCGCATCTGTTTTGGGAACAGAGGGTCGGGAGTTCGAATCTCTCCGCCCCGACCATAAATCCAAGTTTTGGTGAGATTTCAGCAATTGCCCTTTGGGCTTTGGCGTTGCATGCGCCGCTGGTGGCTCAAGATTGGCGCCGGTCTGTGGATAATTGATGCCATCAGACAGAATTCACCGCTAAGCCAAAAGAGACAAAGACTTTCTTTGCAGCACTTCGTGTAAGGGGCTGTGGATGGTTTGGTGGGTGAATCATCCGCCTTTTTTCGGAGCATCCCTGCCGCTGCGCGTCAATCGAAAAAATCTGCATTTGGTGTTAAAAAAACGTTGACCCACTAGGTATAGATGCGCCACTTTAACCAAGCCGCCCAGACACCACCATATGTCGCGTCGGCGTGGGGACGATCAATTAGCGAAGTGCCAGACTGGAATGTGTTTCCAAACAGACCGTGCGTTGTACGGGCTGCGCTGGTTTGCTTGGTGAAATCGCCCTTTCAGGCTGCGCTGTGCAAATGGTGCTTAACAAATACGGGCCGCAACGACGGCCATCCAAAAGGGGCAGAGACATGAAAATCGAACGGAATTTCACGACCGAAGGCGCAGATGCTTATGCAGCGCTGGCGTTCAAGACCACGACCTCTGAGATCCGCAATCCGGATGGCACCATCGTATTTAAGCTCGATGATTGTGAAATTCCCGCAAGCTGGAGCCAGGTCGCATCCGACGTGATCGCGCAAAAATATTTCCGCAAGGCCGGCGTGCCGTCTGCGACCACAAAGGTCAAAGAAAAGGGCGTGCCAGAATTCCTGTGGAAATCCGTCCCAGCCAAAAACGCGACATTCGGCGGTGAAATCAGCGCCAAGCAGGTGTTTGACCGTCTGGCCGGGGCATGGACCTATTGGGGCTGGAAGGGCGGCTATTTCACGACCGAGGCCGACGCGCGCGCCTATTTCGACGAAATGCGCCACATGCTGGCCAGCCAACGCGCGGCGCCCAACAGCCCGCAGTGGTTCAACACCGGCCTGCATTGGGCTTACGGCATCGATGGTCCTGCGCAGGGGCATTACTATGTCGATTACCAGACCGGCGAGCTGACCAAATCAACATCCTCCTACGAACATCCGCAGCCGCATGCCTGCTTCATCCAATCCGTGGCCGACGATCTGGTCAACGAAGGCGGGATCATGGATTTGTGGGTGCGTGAGGCGCGCCTGTTCAAATACGGCTCTGGCACCGGCACCAACTTTTCATCCCTGCGCGGCGAGGGCGAAAAACTGTCCGGCGGTGGCAAATCATCGGGCCTGATGGGTTTCCTGAAAATCGGTGACCGCGCAGCAGGCGCGATCAAATCGGGCGGCACCACGCGCCGCGCGGCCAAGATGGTCATCGTCGATGCCGACCACCCCGATATCGAAGAATTCATCAACTGGAAGGTGATCGAGGAACAAAAGGTGGCATCCATCGTCGCCGGGTCCAAGATGCACGAACGCTATCTGAATGCGATTTTCGCGGCGATCAAATCATGGGACGGCGAAGAAATTGCCGCCTATGACCCCAAGACCAATGAAACATTGGCCGCCGCAGTGAAAGACGCCAAACGCTCGGCGATCCCTGAAACCTATATCAAGCGTGTGCTGGATTACGCCAAGCAAGGCCATACCAGCATCGAATTCCCGACCTACGACACTGACTGGGATTCCGAGGCCTATTCGTCCGTGTCTGGCCAGAATTCGAACAACTCGATCCGCGTGACTGATGCCTTCCTCAAGGCCGTCGAGAATGACGAGATGTGGAAGCTGATCAACCGCAAGAACGGCGAAGTCGCGAAAATCATCAAGGCGCGCGATCTGTGGGAACAGGTGGGCCATGCCGCATGGGCCTGTGCCGATCCGGGCATCCAGTACCACGACACCGTCAACGCCTGGCACACCTGCCCCGACGATGGCGCGATCCGCGGGTCGAACCCCTGTTCGGAATATATGTTCCTTGACGACACGGCCTGTAACCTGGCCTCGATGAACCTGCTGACGTTTTACAAGGACGGGCAGTTTCAGGTCGAAGATTACATGCATGCCACCCGTCTGTGGACCGTGACGCTCGAAATCTCGGTGATGATGGCGCAATTCCCGTCCAAGGAAATCGCGCAGCGGTCCTATGATTTCCGCACCTTGGGTCTGGGCTATGCCAATATCGGCGGTTTGCTGATGAATATGGGTTTCGGCTATGACAGCGCCGAAGGCCGCGCCATGGGCGCTGCGCTGACCGCAATCATGACCGGCGTATCCTATGCCACATCTGCGGAAATGGCAGGCGAACTGGGCGCATTCCCCGGCTATGCCAAGAACGCAAATCACATGCTGCGCGTCATCCGCAACCATCGCAACGCCGCCTATGGCAAGACGGATGGCTATGAAGCACTGGATGTGAAACCCGTGCCGCTGGACCATGCCAATTGCCCCGACGACCGTCTGGTCAAACTGGCCGTGGAAAGCTGGGACGAGGCGCTGCGCCTGGGCGAGGCGCATGGCTATCGCAACGCCCAAGTCTCGGTCATCGCGCCGACCGGCACGATCGGTCTGGTGATGGATTGTGACACAACCGGGATCGAGCCTGATTTCGCACTGGTGAAGTTCAAGAAACTGGCCGGTGGCGGGTATTTCAAGATCATCAACCAATCGGTGCCCGCCGCACTCGAAAAGCTCGGCTATGGGTCTGCCCAGATCGAGGAAATCATCGCCTATGCAGTCGGTCACGGATCGATGGGGCAGGCGCCTGCGATCAACCACACATCGCTGATCGGGCATGGTTTCGGTCAAGCGGAACTCGACAAGGTCGAAGGGGCGCTGCGCTCTGCTTTCGATATCCGCTTTGTGTTCAACCAATGGACGCTGGGGCAGGATTTCTGCACCAAGACTTTGGGCATCCCAGAGGCGAAACTGAACGATCCGACCTTCGATCTGCTGCGCCACCTTGGCTATTCCAAGCAGGATATCGAAGCGGCCAACGACCATGTCTGCGGCACCATGACCCTGGAAGGCGCGCCGTTCCTGCGCGAAGACCATTACTCGGTCTTTGATTGTGCCAACCCCTGCGGCAAGAAAGGCAAGCGTTATCTGAGCGTTGACAGCCATATCTATATGATGGCGGCTGCGCAGTCTTTCATCTCGGGTGCGATTTCCAAGACGATCAACATGCCCAATGACGCCACGATCGAGGATTGTCAGAAAGCCTATGAGCTGTCGTGGTCGCTGGGTGTAAAGGCCAATGCGCTCTACCGTGACGGCTCGAAACTGTCGCAGCCACTGGCATCCGCGCTGGTCGAGGATGACGACGAGGCACGCGAAGTGCTGGAAAGCGGCAACCACCATGAAAAGGCCGCCGTTCTGGCCGAAAAGATCGTGGAAAAGATCATCATCCGCGAAATCCGCAACCGCGAACGCGAAAAGATGCCGCAGCGGCGCAAGGGCTACACCCAAAAGGCCATCGTTGGTGGGCATAAGGTCTATCTGCGCACCGGCGAATATGAAAGCGGCCAGTTGGGCGAGATTTTCATCGACATGCACAAGGAAGGTGCCGGTTTCCGCGCGATGATGAACAACTTCGCCATCGCCGTGTCGGTCGGCCTGCAATACGGTGTGCCGCTGGAAGAATTCGTCGATGCCTTCACCTTCACCAAATTCGAACCCGCGGGCATGGTGCAGGGCAACGATAGCATCAAGAATGCGACATCGATCCTGGATTACATCTTCCGCGAACTCGCTGTCAGCTACCTCGACCGCACCGATCTCGCGCATGTGAAACCCGAAGGTGCGGCTTTCGACGACATCGGCCGGGGCGAGGCGGAAGGTGTCTCCAACGTGCGCACGCCAAGCGAAAACGCGGCATCGCGCTCGCTGGAGGTGCTGAAACAGATCTCGTCCACCGGCTATCTGCGCAAGCGGATGCCACAGGACCTGATGGCGCTGCAAACCGGCGTCAGCTCTGCGGCACTGGTCAGCGGCACGGCGACGATGACGGCCGTGGTGGCAGAGACAGCCACCACCCTGTCGGCCCGCGACAAGGCCAAGATGCAGGGCTATGAAGGCGAGGCTTGCGGCGAATGTGGCAATTACACGCTGGTGCGCAATGGCACCTGCATGAAATGCAACACCTGCGGCGGGACAAGCGGCTGTAGCTAAGTTCGTTTGTTCAAACAATCCAGCCGCCCCCCAAGTCGATCCTTGGGGGGCGGCCTGACGCTCTCGTCTTTCAACTTCTCTTTTCCAAAAATACTCAGGCGCGACCGCGCGGAATATCAAACCCCGGTTCCGCCAGCGAAAACCCCGCAAAATCGAACCCCGGCGACACGGTGCAGCCGACCAGCGT
>Ga0222648_1000017_pt1 | contig 129207 bp, 124 predicted proteins | sample AntAcemetagen335_FD_181021 | JGI IMG/M metagenome (GOLD analysis project Ga0222648, IMG submission 181021) | Saline water microbial communities from Ace Lake, Antarctica - #335 | ecosystem: Environmental > Aquatic > Non-marine Saline and Alkaline > Saline | place: Antarctica: Ace Lake... | reverse complement strand
CGCCATTCTTGACTGCGGCGATGATCGTAATCGCCCGGGTGCGTGCTTGATCGCAGGTAAGTACAGTGCTGGGCCCGAGGCTCATGCGTCGTGGTCGTCGCCCTGCGCGATACTGCACCACGAAGCTTTTACGCCCGCTGGGCATTATGCGCACCCCGAAGCCGGGGATGCTTTCATCCCAGATGAAGAACTCCACCACCTGCGGTTCGGTCGCGTCGATGGTGCGTTTGGTCAGTTTGGGCATGATGGACGGCCTTCCGGTTCTTTTGCTCTATAGTGCGGAGGGCATCGTGATAGTCAACGAAGACATTGAAAAGGCGAAGAAAAAGGAAATGGGACGTAGTTCTGCGTAGCTGTATCCTCGCGTGTGCAGGTGGCGCTGGGGGTGGGTAGGTTTAATCGCTTTAAAATGCGACGGCTTGCCTGGCTGTTTAACGCTGTTGCGATAGAGGATTGGGATGAGAATGTCGTTCCAGCATGCTACTATAAGCTAATTGGGCCAATGCATCGGAGTTTGTACGTGTATCTTTTCTTTGATACTGAAACTACAGGGGTCAATAAGTCTTCGGACCGTGTGATTCAGCTTGCATGGATTCTTGCAACGGAGAGCGGAAAAGAGTTGCGCAGACAGAATTTACTCATCAAGCCGTCTGGGTTTGAAATACCTACCGCGGCTGAGAAGATTCATGGGATTTCCACAGCAGTTGCCAGTAGGTTTGGCGTGCCTTTACGCCACGCCTTACTTGAGTTTGCGAATGACGTTGAGAACTGTCAGGTCTTAGTCGCCCATAACCTTTCGTTCGATCTGGGGATGTTGCGACCTGAGTTCGGCCGAGAAGAAATCAGGTGGCGGTTAGACGAAAAATCAATGATTTGTACCATGAGGATTTCAACAAACTGGTGCAGGCTGTCAAAACTGGATGGTCGACCGGGCTATAAATGGCCCAAGTTGGAAGAGTTACATTATCGACTTTTTGGTAGGTATTTTGAAAACGCACATGACGCTCTAAATGATGTTGTGGCCACTAAAGATTGTTTTTTCGAACTTAACAGGAGGAAAATTCTTGTTGACCCATTGGCTGATGCGCGTGAGCAAGGGGGGCAAAGAAGCCTAAAAAACTCAAGCGAGCTGAAGCCTAGGAAAAAAATAAAACCCCTAGGCGCTACGGATAACAAGACTGAGCCAAGTAAAAAAACAAAAAGTGAAAAACTTTCGAAGAGTATTTCGGAATCTAGCAAATCACTCCCTTCAAGAAGCACTCAGCGCAATCAGCCTAAATTTGGCATTGCAGACAAAAGCAAACCCTTCCGTACTGTTCTGTCGGTATCCCTTAAGTGCGATGCTTGTGGAGAGTCTTTTTCAGTAACATTGCGACGATATGAACGTTCAGCAAGCTGCCCTAACTGCTTTGCTGCCGTCTCATCGGAAGTGCATTGGTAGCGCTGCGTGACTGAAATCTCATACCAAACGTTTCTTTGATCACGGTCACTCTAAAATTTGTCGTTGATGGAATCGCTACCGCGATGATCGCTCCGCGTTCGTGTGGAAGCATAGTGGAAGCAAGAGGGAGAGGTTTGCTGCGGTTCATTTCGAAATCCAGCGTAAGGACGATCTGAGGCGGGGGGCTGCAAGCCACGGAAAACGCGAAGTATAGCGCAGTTCTGAGGGCTTGTTCATGGTTCGTTCGCCATGGCTCATAACCTGAAGGTCGTAGGTTCAAATCCTACTCCCGCAACCAAATAAAACAGATAACATCAGTACAGTGTCAGCCACCCTCGGGTGGCTCCTTGCGTGGCTGTCTCCACGCTAGAACCAACACTGGACGCAGGCAAAGACGAAACTCTTATTGGGCTTGGCCCAGTGGTCTCTAATCGGCGTCGAAACGTTGGGTGCCTGTCAAACGAGACAGCAGGAGCGTAACGAGCGACAATGGGGACAGGTTGCTTCGTCAACGACAACACAGGAACCCCGATAGTCTCGTTTGTCCGGCATGCGCATCATGCCCGCGCCCGCAAAGCTCAGCTGCTGACCGGTGCAAAGCCCACGATCAACTGCCGCAGGCCAACCGCTGCTCCTGCAAAAATTGCGGCAAACGTCACTGGTGCGCTAAACGCCAACAGCGAAAAGGCCGATAGACCCTGTCCGATACTGCAACCCATAGCAATAACCGCCCCAACCCCCATCAGCGCGGCCCCGATGATTTGTCGCCGGAGCTCCCTCGGGTCTTCGCACGCCTCCCATCGAAAATGGCCTTTGACCAGGCTGCCAAAGAAGGCGCCCAGCCAGACACCGGCAACCGACCCGATACCAAAGGACAATGTCTGTCCAGATGCGGTCATGCCGTAGATGATGACGTCGCCAATTGGTGCCGAGAACGTGTGGGAGACGACGGGCAATTGCTCAAAGCCGGCTTCATGGACATGGAACATTCCGGCCCATGCACTGATCACGGATATCCCCACGACGACGGACCAAATGATTGTGGATTTGCTGCTGCGCAAATTGCGTCCCGTCAAGGCGATGCCAACAACCAGCAGACCAATCGCAATCCCGATCGCCGATACAGGCAACCCCGTCATATCCCCGAGCGCATGTGCCATCCCTGGTACATCTGCCCCGCCCGGTCCGATAGGAAACAGCGCGACACGCGCCCAAGCGAACGGGCCTGAAATGGTTGCATAAGCACTGATGCCCATCACCAGCACAATGACGAAGGATCTGAGATCTCCGCCGCCCAAACGCGCGATTGCGCCGTAACCGCAGTTGCCCGCCAGTGCCATGCCGTAACCGAAAAGCCCGCCGCCGACGATGCTTGCTATCGGCATCCAGCGTTGTGAGAGGTAGAACGACTGCCCCGGATCAAACCAGCCAAACGCCATCAGAGCGAAACTGCCAGTCACCGCAGAGCCGATCGCAAGCGCCCACATCCGCAATCGCAGATCATTGCCACCGTAGAGGTAATCTTCGATCGCACCCAACGTACAGAAGCGCCCAAGTCGTGCAGCCAGACCAAGCAGGACGCCACCAAACAAACCGATCATTGCAGCGAAATTTGCTTCGCCCACTGCGTCAAGCATCTGTGCCCCTCCCGGCTATATTGATCGACTCCGCCTCCCCGCGGTGTCGATCAATCTGTCTTGCAGAACAATTCGTAAATCAACGCCATGATCTTTCGAGATTTGTCATCAGTCAATCTGTAGTAAATTGTCTTGCCTTCGCGGCGCGGGCGGACAAGCCCTTCGAGCCGTAGTCGCCCAAGTTGTTGGGACACCGCAGCCTGGCGCGCCGACAAGAGAGTTTCCAGTTCCGTGACGGATTTTTCTCCGTTGACGAGATGGCACAAGATCATCAAGCGACCTTCGTGGCTGATCGCCTTCAGATAATTGGTCGCTATCGTCGCGTTATCCATCATTTGATCGAGACGACTTTCGTCGATTTGTCCGTCGAAAACTGGAAATGTCATACCGCTACTCTGACCTTGTTCATCGCATCATCGTTGCCTGTGCGCATGAGGCGGACGTAGTGTGAAATCTGCGCTTTTTCAACCCACCACATCCAAAGCCATATGGTCCAATCACTTGAAATCACCGTCGCTACTTGCTTGTTTTCACCTCAAAAGGGATGCCTGCTTGTGTCAGCATCTGACCAAGCAATCCCCAAAAGAAAAGGTCTTCTGGATAGCCTTCGATCCGGCTCTGCTCAATGCCATCGACCGTCAGTATAAATGTCGGTGTAAAATTCACGCGGCGTGAAAGCGTGATGCCTTCGGGAACAGGCTCCAGAATGTTGATCCGGTGCAGCGGGGCTGCTTGCCCCTCAGACGTCTTTGGGTAGATCGGACCGATCTCACTGTTCCAGCGCTTACACCAGATACATCCGGGTTCTTCAGCCATGATAAGCGCGGCCTCGGCTGAGGCCGAGCCTGTAAAAATCATCAGCGTCACCGGCAAAGCCAGCAGCGCAGACAACAAATTGGTGGCCAAGCGTCTAAACATTCAATAATCTTAATGTGAATCTGGGTTGCAATCAAGGACGGACATTGATGCTCGACATTAGTTATCTGGGCGCCGCGTTCGCTGGACTGTTGTCCTTTTTCACGCCCTGCGTGCTCCCGATGGTGCCGTTTTATCTGTGCTATATGGCTGGGCTTTCGATGAATGAGTTGCGCGCTGATACGGTCATCAGCACCACTGTCCAACGACGTCTGGTGATTTCAGCGATATTCTTTGCCTTCGGGGTAACAACAATTTTCGTTCTTCTAGGGATTGGTGCGACTGCCGTCGGGCAGACCTTTGGAGAATGGCGCGATGCTCTGCGCTACGTTGCGGCGGCGATTCTGTTGCTGTTCGGTCTTCACTTTCTCGGACTTATCAAAGTTCCCTTGCTCTACCGTGAGGCAAAGTTCGAAAGCACGGCTGCCCCCTCGACGATTCTGGGGGCCTATCTCATGGGGCTGGCTTTCGGTTTTGGATGGACCCCCTGTGTTGGACCCGCGCTTGCAGCGATCTTGATGGTCGCAAGTGGGATGGGTGACATTTGGCAAGGTGGTTTGCTGTTGCTTGTTTACGGCCTGTCAATGACGGCGCCCTTTGTGATCGCCGCGCTTTTTGCACGCCCATTTCTGAGCTGGCTTCAGCGCAACCGGAAATATCTGGGGCAGGTCGAGCGTGTGATGGGCGCCATGCTGATCGTGTTTGCGGTGCTGATTGCCACCAACTCTGTCAACTACATCGCGCAGTGGATGATCGAAGTCATGCCGACATTTGGAAATCTTGGATAGGAAAAAAGACCATGCTTATTCGCCGAACATTGATTGCAGCAGCGCTCCTTCTCGCCTTACCCGCACTTGCTGCGACGCTGGGTGATGACGGGCTGCACAAGGCCGATTGGATGCGTGACACGTTCAAAGACCTGCGCGAAGACCTTGAGGAAGCAAACGCCGAAGGCAAGCGGTTGTTGGTTATCATCGAGCAACGTGGATGTATCTATTGCACCAAGATGCACGAAGAGGTTTTCCCGACGCCTGAAGTCTCGGCTGCGCTGAATGACATGTATTTCGTGGTTCAGATCAACATGTTCGGGGACATCGAAGTGACCGATTTTGATGGCACAGTTTTGCCTGAAAAAGAAATGGTCCGGCGTTGGAACGCGCTCTTTACGCCAACACTGATGTTCTTTCCGACCGAGGTTGCAGAAGAGGCCAAAGCAACAGAAGCAGCGGTCGCTGTAATGCCGGGTGCTTTTGGTCGTTGGACCACGCTGAACCTGCTCAACTGGATTGCCGAAGAAGGCTATAATGGCGACGAAACTTTCCAGCGGTATCATGCGCGCATTATCCAAGAGCAAGGAATTATTGAATAATTTACCAGCGACACCATAAACATTCAAAGATTTGATTTTATAGTTGCGACTCTTAAAGATTGTGGGCTACGGTATACCGGAGATGTTTATGGTTCAGGGAGGGGTCATGAAGCGTTTACTAATAGCTTGTGCAGCAATGGCTGTCGCAACGGCAGCACATTCACAAGGTGTCGCGCCAGATGATGTGATTTACAGCGAATATGGCGAAGTCGAGGTGTCCCTGTCGGGCGCGCCGGGCAATGCTGCAGCTGGCCTCGAAATTATGGTTGCGCGCGGCAAGGGCAATTGCATTGCCTGCCACCAGGTGACAGCCCTCGAGGAATATCCGTTCCACGGTGAAGTTGGCCCAACCTTGGATGGGGTCGGTGGATATCGCTCTGCTGCAGAGCTTCGCGGTGTCGTGGCAAACCCCAAAGTGACATACGAAGGCACAATAATGCCCGCATTTTACCGCTCGAGCGGGTTCACAAGACCCGGCAATGCCTACACAGGCAAGGCCGCCGAAGGAGAGCTTGCGCCATTGCTGACGGCGCAAGAGGTCGAAGATGTCGTAGCCTACCTTCTAACTTTGAAAGACTAATCTTTTTTGAACAGACACTTAGGAGAAAAAATGAAACTTACACGCAGACATACGCTTATGATGGCGTTCGGCTCCGCGGTCGCAGCCCTGCTGCCAGTGCGGGCCTTTGCTGCCCTGGAAGATGACATTGCCGCGTTTACCGGCGGCGCAAATGTTGGTTCCGAGGGCATTACACTGATCGCGCCAGAGATCGCCGAGAATGGCAATACCGTGCCGATCGAAGTGATTGCGCCAGGCGCAACAGCAATCATCGTTTTCGCATCAGGCAACCCTGTGCCAGCCGTTGCGACATTCAATTTTGGTCCGCTCGCGGCCTCGCAGTCGGCTGTTACACGTATACGGCTTGCGGGAACGCAAGATGTGGTTGCGATCGCGCGTATGCCCGACGGCACATTTGTGCAGACAAGTCAGGAAGTAAAAGTCACCATTGGCGGCTGCGGCGGCTGAGTGAAGGAAAGATAAAATGGCAGAAGATGTAAAACCCCGCGTACGTGTTCCAGGCAAGGCGACCGCCGGCGAGGCGATCACGATCAAGACGCTGATCAGCCATGCGATGGAATCTGGTCAACGCAAAAATGGCGACGGCAACCTTATCCCGCGTTCAATCATCAATCGTTTCACCTGCGCCTTCAATGGTGCGACCGTGATCGACGTCACGCTTGAACCAGCGATTTCGACGAACCCCTATTTTGAGTTTCAGGCAATTGTCCCCGAAACAGGGACGTTCGAATTCACTTGGTATGACGATGATGGTGACGTCTACACGGACACTCAGAACATTACGGTCAGCTAGCGATCACGTTATGCAGGGGAGGGCTACTTTCGATGAAAAAATTGCTTAAGACAGGCGTTTTCGCTGTCGTGGCTTTAACCGCACATGCGGTTCATGCTGACGAAGAAGCCAATCTGATCATCAACGAAGAGATAGAGATTACGGTGCGTACAGATGCTCCGGCGCATTTGGAAAACCTTAGTACGATCTACTCTGGCTGGGTTTTCCGATCAAACGAAACGCAGGCCCTGCAAATGGATGATTTCGAGAATCCAGGCATGATTTTTGCGGATGACGCCCGCGATGCCTGGAATACAGTCGAAGGTACCAAAGGCAATTCTTGTGCCTCATGTCACGGCGAACCTGAAAGCATGGCAGGTGTTCGCGCCGTGTATCCAAAGTGGAACGAAGCTGCCGGAGAGGTCCGCACTGTTGCGATGCAAGTCAATGACTGCCGAACCGAGCAGATGGGCGCCGAAGAATTGAAGTATGATGGCAAAGGCATGCTGAACATGGAAGCATTGTTGTCTTCGGTTTCCCGTGGACTGCCAGTCAATGTCGCTATTGATGGTCCTGCCCAATCGATGTGGGAATTAGGTCGTGATGTGTATTACACGCGCTTCGGCCAACTTGATCTGTCATGTGCCAATTGCCACGAAGATAACTATGGCAACAACATTCGTGCAGACCACCTCAGCCAAGGTCAAATCAACGGTTTCCCGGTCTATCGTTTGAATAACGCCCAGCTGAATGGTGTGCAGTCACGTTTTCGCGGATGTGTGCGTGATACCCGCGCTGCGACTTATGCAGTAGGGTCAGAAGAGCTTATCGCGCTCGAGCTGTATGTCGCATCCCGCGGTAACGGGCTGTCGGTCGAAGGACCGTCCGTCCGGAACTAATCTTCTCTGCTCTGCCCGCACTTTTGAAAAAGAGTGCGGGCATTTGTCTCTCTTTAAACATTCAGCTTTATGAATATGAAAGCTGGCAATCAGGATGAACCATATGATTTCTCGGCGGGATTTTTTGCAGGCCAGCATGGCGGCATCCGCGATTGTGGGCGCATCGGGTTTCGGCAACTGGGGTAAACTGGCAGCACAACAAGCGCTTAGCCAAAGCGATCTGCTGCAGTTTGACACGTTTGGAAATGTGTCCCTGATCCATATCACGGACATCCACGCCCAGTTGAAACCAATCTGGTTTCGTGAACCCCAGATCAATCTCGGTGTTGGCACAAACAAGGGGCAGGTCCCACATATTACGGGCGCTGACTTCCGTAAGCTGTATGGGATCGATGACGGCAGTGCATCACACTATGCCCTCAGCTATGATGACTTTACGGCTCTCGGGCAGGCTTATGGCCAGATGGGTGGTATGGACCGGGTCGCGACCGTTGTGAACAGCATCCGCGCAGACCGCCCCGATGCGTTGCTTTTGGACGGCGGTGACACATGGCACGGCTCTTACACCTGCCACAAAACCGCAGGGCAGGATGTCGTTAACGTCATGAATCTGCTGAAGCCGGATGCGATGACCTTCCACTGGGAGTTTACGCTTGGGTCTGACCGTGTCCGCGAGATTATCGGTGATTTGCCGTTTGCTGCCCTTGGTCAGAACATTTTCGACACCGAGTGGGATGAACCTGCAGAAGATTTCGCACCCTATCAGTTCTTTGAGCGCGGCGGCGTCAAGATCGCGGTCATAGGACAAGCCTTTCCGTACATGCCTATCGCCAATCCCGGCTGGATGTTCCCTGAATATTCGTTCGGCATTCGTGATCAACGGATGCAGGAAGTGGTTGATGAAGTACGCGCGCAGGGCGCTGAACTGGTTGTTTGTCTTTCGCACAACGGCTTTGACGTCGACAAAAAGATGGCAGAGCGTGTCACCGGTATTGACGTGATCCTTGCGGGTCACACGCATGACGCACTGCCAGAGCCTGTCTTGGTTGGCGAGACGATTATTGTTGCTTCAGGCTCGAATGGGAAATTCGTTAGCCGCGTTGATCTTGATGTGCGTAACGGTCGCATGATGGGCTTCCGCCACAAGTTGATCCCTGTTTTCGCAGATGTCATTGCGCCGGATGCAGAGGTCGCCGCGGCCATTGATGCGGAACGCGCGCCGTTCTTGGCGGATCTGACAGAAGTGATTGGCAAAACGGCAGATGACACGTTGCTGTACCGTCGGGGCAATTTCAACGGATCTTGGGATGACCTGATCTGCGACGCTTTGATCAAAGAACGCGATGCCGATATCTCGCTTTCGCCGGGTGTGCGCTGGGGTTCATCGATCATGCCAGGTCAGAATATTACCCGCGAGGATATCTTTAACGTCACCTCGATGACCTATCCCAACGCCTATCGCACAGAAATGACAGGTGAATTCATTCATACGATCATGGAAGATGTGGCCGATAACCTGTTCAACACCGACCCTTATTACCAGCAGGGCGGTGACATGGTGCGCGTGGGTGGCATGGGCTACCGCATCGACATCAACAAACCGATCGGAGAGCGGATTTCCGAAATGACGTTGCTGAGCAGCGGCGAGGCGATTGATGCGTCAAAGACCTATGTGGTTGCCGGCTGGGCTTCGGTGAACGAAGGCACCGATGGCCCGCCGATCTGGGACGTCGTCGAAAACCATATTCGCAATCTGGGCACCGTGAGTGTTGCGCCAAACAACAGCGTCAAAGTGATCGGCGCATAGGAGACCATGACAATGGATGAATTTTTTAAACCTTCCAGACGTTCGTTCCTAAGCGGAACTGCGGCTATTGCGGCGGGTTCCGTCGCTGGCGCGGCTTCTGCACAGCAGGCGGACCCGCTGATTACGCAGCTGCAAGACTGGGCGTCCTACGCGGGCGCTGGTGTCGATGAGACACCTTACGGTCTGCCGATCCGTTTTGAAAACGATGTGATCCGCCGGAATGTCGCATGGCTGACAGCATCGCCGATTTCATCAATTAACTTTACGCCAATTCATGCATTGGACGGCACAATCACACCGCAAGGCTGTGCATTTGAACGCCACCATTCCGGCGCGATTGAGCTGTCAAAGGACGACTACCGTTTGATGATCAACGGGTTGGTCGATAAGCCATTGGTGTTTAGCTACAGCGATCTGGAACGTCTACCGCGTGAAAACCACGTGTATTTCTGTGAATGCGCCGCCAATACCGGCATGGAATGGGCCGGCGCGCAGCTGAACGGCGCGCAGTTCACGCATGGTATGATCCATAATATGGAATATACCGGTGTGCCTCTGCGGACCTTGCTGCGCGAGGCGGGCCTCGATGCCGCCGGTGATCTTGCTGACAAATGGGTCTTTGTCGAAGGTGCAGATGCCTCCTCCAATGGCCGTTCTATTCCGATGGAAAAGGCATTGGATGACGTTCTCGTCGCGTTCAAAGCAAATGGCGAAGCCCTGCGGATGGAGCATGGCTACCCGGTCCGTCTGGTTGTGCCCGGCTGGGAAGGCAATATGTGGGTTAAATGGCTGCGTCGCATCGAAGTGACCGACATGGCTGTTGGCAGTCGCGAAGAGACGTCGAAATACACAGATGTTTATGAGGATGGCGTCGCACGCAAGTGGACCTGGGTCATGGATGCGAAATCCGTCATTACATCACCAAGCCCGCAAATGCCGATTACGCATGGCGCTGGTCCGCTGGTGATTTCCGGGCTTGCTTGGTCCGGTCATGGACAGATTACGCGCGTTGATGTGTCCAAAGACGGTGGCATCACCTGGGAAACCGCGCGCCTTGGCAAACAGGGCGATACAAAGGCGCTGACGCGTTTCTATCTCGATACGGACTGGACCGGTGATCCGATGTTGCTGCAGTCACGTGCTATTGACGAAACGGGATATGTTCAGCCGACCAAAGACCAGCTTCGTGAAGTACGCGGAGAAAACGCCGTTTATCACAACAACTGTATTCAAACTTGGTTTGTGAACGAAGAAGGGATCGCCGAGAATGTCGAAGTCTCCTAATCTACTTATACCTGCGATCAGTGGGACAGTCCTCATTTTTGGATTGGCTTATGGTATCTCGTCACGCGAATACGGCGCAGTCACTATTGAAACGCTCGAGAGTCGCGTCGCACAGGTTGAGACGCAGGCCGCACGATCAAGCGCAAGTGCGCAGGAAGGCGCCGCAGAAGTTGCCCGCCTCCAGTCCGAGCTGGAAAATTTGCTACAGACCGCCACCACCAGGTCCAACCTGACTGCGCCTGCGCCCGTGATCGAAGACACCTATCGGTTAGGCCGCGTTGCCTTGGCAGAAGAGTTGGCCGCTTGGGATGTTGATGTTCTCCCAGATGGGCGGGGCCTGCCGGAAGGGCGTGGTGACGTGCTCACTGGCGAGGAAGTTTATGTGGACAAATGCGCCTCTTGCCACGGGGATTTTGCTGAAGGTGTCGGCAATTGGCCAGTTTTGGCGGGTGGTTTTGATACCTTGGCCAACGAGGACCCTGTCAAAACGGTAGGGTCGTATTGGCCTCATCTGTCGACGGCATGGGATTACATCAACCGGTCGATGCCATTTGGTGAAGCCGGTACGCTGACGCCTGATGAAACTTACGCCATTGTGGCTTATTTGATGTATTCCAATGACATGGTCGATGACGATTTCGAGTTAAGCCACGAAAACTTTACCGAAGTCGAAATGTACAACAGCGACGGCTTTGTCGTCGATGACCGCCCAGAGCTTGAATATGCGCAATGGCGGACAGAGCCTTGCATGACCAACTGCAAGACAACAGTCGAAATCACCACGCGCGCGGCATTTGTGGACGTGACCCCTGACGGTGGCGGTGCATCGGTCATGAACGATGCCGCCGTCGGTGATAGCCCGGTCTTTGCCGCATCAGCGGATGCAACAGATGACAGTGCCGCCGACAGCGGTGCGTCAGCGGTTGATCCTGTATTGATCGCAGCAGGTGAGGGCGCGTTTCGGCAGTGCAAGACCTGTCATGAGGTCGGTGAAGGTGCCAGCAATCGCACCGGTCCCGCCCTGAACGGTATGATTGGCCGTACGATTGGGTCGGTCGACGGCTTCCGCTATTCAAATGTTTTTCAAGAGGCATCAGCCGCCGGAACCCTGTGGACAGAGGAAAGTATGGCAGCTTTCCTTGCTGACCCGCGCGGTACGATGGCGGGAACGAAGATGGCATTCCGTGGTGTGTCTGACGAGGCTGATATCGCCGCGTTGATCGCCTACATCCAGAGCTTTGATGAGTGATGCGCGGGCGGCTGCTTTTCACGGCACTGATGTTGACCGCCGGTCTTGCCCGTGGCGAGACTGGCGGCGACCCAGAGAACGGACAGCGCCTCTTTAAACAATGCAGCAGCTGCCATCAGGTTGGTCAGGGTGCGGTCGATCGGATTGGGCCGCACCTCAACGACATCTTTGATCGTGCAGCCGGGGCATCCGAAGGCTTCAAGTATTCACAGGATATGCAACATGCCGCCGCTGGTGGATTGATCTGGGATTATGACACACTCGACAGTTTTGTCGAAAACCCACGCGGGCTCGTGTCCCGAACACGGATGGCGTTTCGGGGTCTCCCTGATGAACAGGACCGTGTCGACCTTCTTGCCTATCTGCGTCAATTCTCTGCCAACCCAGCAAATATTCCAGACGCCACACCAGCTGCCGCATTCGTAGAGCATGATGTAGCACCGGAGATACTCGCGATCGTTGGTGACCCAGCTTACGGCGAATACCTTTCAGGCGAGTGTACGTCTTGTCACCAGATCAATGGTGCGGGCGACGGGATCCCTGCAATCACAAACTGGCCGAAAGATGATTTTGTCACGGCAATGCATGCCTACAAGGTTGGCGTACGGGCGCATCCGGTGATGCAAATGATGGCGGGGAGGCTGTCAGACGAGGAAATTGCATCACTCGCTGCGTATTTTGAAAGCATCCAATAGCGATGCGTTATGGGAGGACTACAAATGGAATTCAACAGAAGAGCCTTTCTTGGATCGGCGGCAGCGACCGCAGGTGTGCTTGCGGCACCGATGGTGCGCGCACAGGGTAAACCACGCGTTGTCGTGATTGGCGGTGGCGCCGGTGGTGCGACAGCAGCCCGCTATATCGCGAAAGATAGCGCTGGTGCGATTGACGTAACCTTGGTTGAACCGTCGCGCACATATTACACCTGCTACTTTTCGAACCTCTATCTTGGCGGTTTTCGCACCATGGAGTCGCTTGGCCACAGCTATGGCACGCTGGCTGCGGCATACGGGATCAACGTTGTGCATGATTGGGCTATTGGCGTCGACCGTGATGCCAAGACAGTCACATTGGCCGGTGGGGCAAGCTTGCCCTACGACCGTTTGATCCTGTCGCCGGGCATTGATTTCGTGGATGGTGCTGTTGAAGGCTGGGGCGTGTCAGCCCAGAATGCCATGCCGCACGCTTACAAAGCGGGGTCGCAGACTGAACTTCTCAAGGCGCAAGTCTTGGCCATGCCGCAGGGTGGGACCTTTGCGATGGTGGCACCACCAAACCCCTATCGCTGCCCCCCTGGACCATATGAGCGGGTCTCGATGGTGGCACATCTGTTGAAGCAGACCAACCCAACCGCGAAAATCCTGATTGCCGACCCGAAAGAAAGCTTTTCGAAGCAAGGTCTTTTTGAAGAGGGCTGGAACGCACATTACGCAGGTATGATCGAACGCGTCGGCCCTGATTTCGGCGGAGCAGTTGTTGCTGTTGATCCGGTGGCGATGACCTTGTCGATTGATGGTGTCGTGAACAGCGTTGATGTCTGCAACGTGATACCAGCAATGAAAGCCGGGCGCATCGCCGAGATTGCCGGTATCACCGAAGGAAACTGGGCGCCTGTGAATGCAGCCGATATGTCATCCAAGATGGATGAAAACATCCATGTTCTGGGTGATGCCGCGGCACAGGGCGACATGCCGAAATCTGGTTTCTCGGCCAATAGCCAAGCTAAGGTTTGCGCCAACGCAGTGCGTGGCGCGCTGACAGGATCGACGATTTTCCCTGCGCGCTTTGCCAATACCTGCTGGTCTTTGATCGCGCCAAATGATGGCGTGAAAGTTGGTGCCACCTACGAGGCAACAGACGAAAAGATCGCGAGTGTTGCTGGATTTGTCAGTGCAACCGGCGAAAGCGATGAGGTACGTCAAGCGACTTACCAAGAATCGATCGGTTGGTACGACGGCATTGTCAGCGATATGTTTAGCTAAACTCCCGCGGGCCTTGATATGCATCAGGGCCCGTCTTGCCATGACCAGATACAATGAGCGCTATGGAGGACCTAAAATGAATAATCTCTATCTATGCGCACTGCTCGGTGTGATGGCCTTTCCTGCAGCGGCTCAGCAAGCCGTCACCTATCCCTTTGACGGTAGCTTCGATGATGCAACATTTTCCGTCGAAAATGCCATTATCGGGCGGGGCCTTGTGATCGATTATGTCAGCCACACTGGCGAGATGCTCAATCGTACTGCAGCTGACGTTGGGAGTGACAAAGTGCTTTTTGAAGGTGCTGACATCTTCTTGTTTTGTTCTGCACAGCTTTCGCGCGATGTCATGGAGGCTGATCCGATGAACATCGCGCATTGTCCTTATGGCATTTTCGTGACTGAGCGGGACGGCGAAGTTTTGGTCGGCCACCGCACCTACCCAGATGGTGACATGCAAAAAGTACAAACTTTGCTGACTGAGATTATCCAAGACGCAATTGACGGCTGAGGAAGACAATGAATTACGACGGTTTTTTTGCCCAAACGCTCGAGAAGTTGCATGATGAAGGTAATTATCGTGTCTTTGCTGACCTTGAACGACACAGAGGCTACCTCCCGACCGCCACTTATCACGGCGATCACAAACGTGATGTGACGATCTGGTGTTCGAACGATTATTTGGGCATGGGCCAGCATCCTGATGTGATTGCCGCAATGCATACCGCTCTTGATAAGGTTGGGGCCGGGGCCGGTGGAACCCGCAATATCTCTGGCACGACCCACAATCATGTTCTTCTCGAAGCAGAACTGGCCGACCTGCATGGCAAAGAAGCAGCCTTGTTGTTCACCAGCGGTTACGTGTCCAACTGGGCAGCCCTCGGAACGCTTGCCAGCAAGATACCCGATTGCCTCGTTTGTCGGATGCACTCAATCACGCGAGCATGATCGAAGGCATCCGCTGTTCCAAAGCCGAACGGCAGATATGGCGTCACAATGATCTGGAACATCTGGAGGCGCTGTTAGCGGCGTAGCCGATCAGCCGTCCCAAGCTCATTGCCTTCGAAAGCGTGTATTCAATGGATGGCGATATTGCGCCGATTGCTGCGATTTGTGATCTGGCGGACAAATATAACGCAATGACATATCTGGATGAAGTGCATGCCGTCGGGCTTTACGGCCCTCGTGGCGGTGGCATTGCAGAGCGCGACGGCTTGATGGATCGGCTGTCTGTTATTGAGGGTACGCTTGGCAAAGCCTTTGGCGTGATGGGTGGGTATATCGCGGCCTCGGCCAATCTGTGCGATTTCATCCGTTCTTTTGCAAGCGGTTTCATCTTTACGACGGCATTGCCGCCCGCTGTTGCAGCCGGCGCAACGGCGTCGATCAAACATCTCAAGAAAAGCCAGTCAGAGCGGGACGCGCACCAGGCCAAAGTCACCGAAGTGCGCGCGCGGCTTGAGGCGATTGGCATCCCTCATATCAATAGCCCCAGCCATATTATCCCTGTGATGGTTGGTGATCCGGTCAAATGCAAATATCTGTCTGACATTTTGTTGCGTGAATACGGCATCTATATTCAGCCCATCAATTATCCGACCGTTCCGAAGGGAACAGAGCGTTTGCGGATCACACCGTCACCCGTTCATTCGGCAGCAGACATCGACCATTTGGTCCGCGCGCTAGAGACGCTATGGACCCAATGTCAGCTCGCGCGCATGCCAATGGCCGCCCAGTAGGTGCATCTTCCTTTATACCTGTGCGCTTTTGTGACAGGTTTCGTTTGCGCATTTTGCGCATCATCAGCCCTGCGTGGCGTGCGGGCACCTGACCGCGAACGCCTTGCGTCGCGCTGAACATTTCTGGCGGGCGCAGCGAATTCCTTAAACGTTGTCGCGATTTTCACTGTGACATTCACTGGCGCGTCGATGGATATCCTGATGCGACGTGTGAAGAGCACGGAACTCCCTTTGGGGTCTGGCACGGTGGTACGGCATGCGGTTGGTCCAATGGCCACATATCGTTTACCGCGCCGCTCTTTTCCGATTCTGGATGAAAGCTATTCGAACTCCATTTGCTCAAAGACGCGGCCAGCATTCTTCGTGGCAAGCTCCTCAAATGTATCAAGATGCGCATAGGGTGACTGGTCCAGGTAATAGGCCTCTGCCAAGCCGCCACCGTTGTCTAGAAGCACGCTTACTTCCGCCCGCAGATATTCCAGATAGCCTTTCGTATAGCGTCTGACTTGGTCCATGTTCGTAGGGTGGCCATGACCGGGGATCACATAGGTTGCGCGCAATGCTTCGAACTCGTTGTCCCAGGTTTCTAGCCAGTCCAATGTATAGGTGTCCTCGAAGATTGGCAGCATACGTTCATGGAACGCCATGTCGCCCGCGATCACGAGGCTTTGGTTCGGTAGCCAGACAACCACGTCGCCCGCACTGTGGGATGGGCCAAGATAGCGGACCTCGATACGAAAGTCGCCAAGCTCCAGAATATACTCATCGGTAAATGTCTCGGTCGGGCCCTGCAAAAAGGTGCCTTCGGCTTTTTCACGATTAAGCTGTTGCATACCCTCGAGAATACGGAAGCCACGCACGTCGAATTCTGTTGCCGCATCTTCATGGGCAATGATCGGAACATCCTGCTCGACCCAATAGGAATTGCCAAGCATGGCATGGCCTTGCCCGTTTTCATTCACCACCAAAACGACAGGCTGATCGGTCAGTGCCTTGATTTCATCGTGCAAGGCTTTAGCCAAAACGTAAGCGCCACCACCGTTCACAACGACAACACCGTCACCGGTGATAATGAAACTGAGGTTGTTGTTATGACCGCTATTTTCATATGTTGGTGGTGCGGTTGCGCCAATGGCACTGTAAACGCCGGGGATGAATTCGACAGGCGCACTATAAAGAGCGGATCCAGGATATTGGTCGGCGATGCTTTCGTTCGCTATGGCAGGCGAGGCGCAAACAGCCGTCAGCAGGGTCGCAAGCCGGATCATGCTTGTTCTTCTACAAAATAGTATCCATCGCCTCGACGTTCTGCGCGACCCAATCCACCACCAGGCAAATGGAAGCCGATCAGGCGCATCTGTGATTGGCTCAGCTGATCCAACAGTGCAACACGGGTTTCAGCGGCAAGTTGGGCGTTCTGGTCAGAGCTTGACAGCCAGGTGGGCTGCGCGAAGGCAAGGTGATGATTGACGATACTATCGCCAACGATCATCACGCTTTCACTGCCCATCTGAACCTCAAACGACATGTGGCCGGGCGTATGTCCAGGAGTCAGACGTGACAGGACACCGGGCATGATTTCCTGATCATCATCAAAAAAAACAATCTGGTCGCTCAGTAGCTCGAGGCGGTTTTTGGCACCGACCGCGAATGTGACACGGCCTTGGTCAATCGTAGAAACTGTATTGGGGTCAGTCCAGTAATCCCACTCGGATCGCCCGATGTGGTAGGCCGCATCGGGAAAGATCAGATCGCCAAAATCGTCCAGCACACCCCAAAGATGATCCGGATGCGCATGGGTAAACGCAACATCGGTCACATCGGACGGGTCAACGCCTAGGGTATCCAAAGCATCCAGCAATTTACCTGCGCTCGGCATGAACTCCTGACCGGCGCCCGCGTCGAACAACACCGTCCGGTCACCGTTTCGCAGCAGTGTGACATTGCAATCAGGCGTAAAGGTATCGCCTGTTATGCCGTAGGATTTCAGAATCGCCTCGGCGCCGTCAGGTGGCGTTTCACCCAGTGAAAAGGTCTTTGGCAGCACAAGATTTCCATCACTGAGCGTGTCCAACCGGATTGTGCCCATTTCAAGTGTCGATTGCGCCCAAGCCATTGGAGGCAAAGCAAGTGACAGCCCCGCCCATGAGGCCCCTTTTATCACCTGGCGTCTGGAAAAATTCATGGCGTCCCTCATATTCAGTTTCTTGAATGATAACATGACGCCGCGAATTGGAAAGGGTTCTGTTACGCTTTTACGGGGCGCGTCGATGACCGTTGTTATTACATGCAAAAAACGAATCTGATCGGTCGCTGGATGGTCGCGTTGCAGCGTTATCATTTGCAAACGGGAATTATCCTAGCGCGCAGCGGCGATACCGAGCGGATACTTCGATACCTGAAACTGGTCATTTTGCGGTGACGCTTGCGCTCTTTGTTGCCATTTTTCTAAGCGTGGTTCCCGTCGTCGGTGCGTCCATGCACAATACGCGCTGGATGCAAACTGCTGACGCGACCGAGAAGGTTCCACTCGTCCTGATCTGGATCGCTTTCGGGGCGCTGATGTGGTCGTTTGTCGTCGGTAACTGTTCGGTGCGCTGCGTGGTTGAAAACTCGAATGCGCTCATACCGATAATTCACAAGGTGGCTGCGACTTGGGGCAGTCACGAGGGGTCATTGCTGTTCTGGTGCTGATCCTTGCGGAGTTCGGTGCGGCTGTGGCCTAAACGAGCACTGTGGGCGGCACCAAAACGTGACAGGTCCACGCCAACCAGCGCAAGTCAGAAATGACATTCATGCAGAGCGTCGACATTGCGCTTTATTTCAGGCTCTTATCAGGCAGTTATTTGTTTACAAGATGTCAACTCGGCGTGCCAAAACCACCGCGAGATTTGGAGGGGGGATTGAATGGAAGACTTCGATTATATCATCGTGGGGGCAGGTTCTGCAGGCTGCGTGCTGGCCGAGCGGCTGAGCGAATCCGGACGCCACAAGGTGCTTTTGCTTGAGGCCGGTGGGCGCGGTTGGTCGCCGTGGATCGCCTTGCCACTTGGGTACGGCAAAACCTTTTACGATTCTCGGGTAAACTGGAAATACCAGACCGAACCAGAGGATGCGCTGGCCGGGCGCCGGGGATATTGGCCGCGCGGCAAGGTGGTGGGTGGGTCTGGGGCCATTAATGCGCTGGTCTACGCGCGCGGATTGCCGCAGGACTTTGATGATTGGGCGGCGGCCGGGGCGGCCGGCTGGGGCTGGGACACCGTGCAGCAGACCTATGAGGCGATGGAAACCCGGCGCGGAACTCGCGGCGACCGCCAAGGCCGTGGGCCGCTACATGTCCAGGATGTTTCGGACCAGATCCACCCCGTGAACCGGCATTTCTTTGCTGCGGCAGAAGAACTGGGACTGCCACGCACCAACAATATCAATGGTAGTGCGTGCGAGGGCGCGGGGGTGTATTTGATCAACACGAGCAAGGGGCGTCGCATGCATTCCGCGCGGGCCTTTCTGAAACCCGCTCTGAAGCGTCCAAATGTCACCCTGATGACCGGCGTTATCGCGGAACGGATCGTCTTTGCGGGCCTGCGGGCTGCCGCAGTGCAAGTGAACAAGGGCGGGCGCAAGCTGACCTTTCGCGCGGGCCGCGAGATTATCCTTTCCGCGGGGGCGGTGACTTCGCCGCGGTTGCTTCAGCTGTCGGGTATTGGCCCTGCTGAGCTGCTCAAGTCGCATGGGATCACGCCGCTGTGTGATGCGCCGCATGTCGGTGGCAACTTGCAGGACCATCTGGGAATAAACTATTATTTCAGGGCCACAGAACCAACATTGAACAATATCCTGCGGCCATTGACTGGCAAGCTGTGGGCGGCGCTGCAATATGCGCTGACACGGCGCGGGCCGCTGGCGCTATCTGTGAACCAGTGCGGCGGGTATTTCCGCTCGTCGCCGGATCTGCTCGGGCCGGATCAGCAGCTATACTTTAACCCTGTCACTTATACGACAACGCCGCATGGCAAGCGCAGTGTCATTCAGCCAGATCCGTTCGCGGGCTTTATCATCGGCTTTCAGCCGTCTCGCCCCACCAGCCGTGGTCGCATTGACATCAGCTCTGCGGATCCGATGGCAGCGCCGCGGATCCAGCCCAACTCATTGGCGACCAGTGAAGACAGGGCGCTGGTTGTGGCAGGCGGCCGTCTGTGTCAGCGGTTGATTGAAACCAGCGCTTTGCAGGGCTTGGTGGAAACCGCGATGGGCCCGGATTTGCGGGTCATGGACGACGACCAGATTCTGGCTGATTTCCGCGAACGCTCTGGCACCGTTTTCCATCCGGTTGGCACCTGCCGTATGGGGCAAAATGCGCAGTCCTCGGTCGTCAACCCACAGCTACAGGTACACGGGGTACAGGGATTGCGGGTCATTGATGCCTCGGTATTTCCGAATCTGACTTCGGGCAACACCAATGCCCCGACCATGATGCTGGCGCATCGCGCAGCGGCGCTTATTTTGGAGGATGCATGAGCACGCCCTATTCGATGTCCGGCGCAGTGCCGGTTTCAAGTGATCGCGGCAAACACGATAGCGGCCCGCGGATTCGCCGGATCGAGACCTTTTGCACGCCGCTGATTGGTTTTGTGCGGGTCACGGCCGAGGACAACTCGACCGGCTGGGGACAAGTGTCCACCTACAGTAGCGACCTGACATGCGAGATCCTGCATCGGCAGGTGGCACCTTGGGCTTTGGGGCGCGGTATGGATGCGCTTGAGGATGTGATCGCCGAGATTCCGCTCCGAGAGCACAAGTTTCCCGGCACCTATTTGCGCCGGGCGATGGCCGGACTGGACACGGCTGTCTGGGACTGGCGCGGCAAAGCCGTGGGTAAGCCAGTCGCAGAGCTGCTCGGCGGGTCGGCTGGTCCAGTGCGCGCCTACGCGTCCTCGATGCGGCGCGATATCACGCCAGAGGACGAGGCGGCGCGGCTACAGAAACTTCGTGACGAGTTTGGGTTTGATGCCTTCAAGGTGCGCGTGGGCGCGGAATGCGGGCAGGATAGAGATGAATGGGAGGGACGCACCGAAGCGATTATTCCTGCCATCCGAAAGGCCATGGGGCCGAATGCGGCGTTGCTGGTTGATGGCAACTCGGGCTTTGGTCCATCACGCGCGATCGCGGTTGGCGGTATGCTGCAGGCCAATGGATACGAACACTTCGAGGAGCCTTGTCCCTATTGGGAGCTGGAGCAGACCGCCGAGGTTACTCGTGCGCTGTCAATCGACGTGGCCGGTGGCGAACAAGACTGGGATATCCAGCAGTGGAAGCGCATCGTCGCCATGCGTGCTGTGGACATCATACAGCCTGACATTTTGTATCTGGGGGGCATGATCCGTAGCATGGAGGTGGCCCGCATGGGCCATGCAGCGGGGCTGCCCTGCACGCCGCATGCCGCCAATCTGTCGTTGGTCACCCTTTTTACCATGCATCTTTTGCGCGCGGTCCCCAATCCTGGGCGTTATCTGGAATTTTCGATCGAAGGTGACGATTACTATCCATGGCAGCGCGACTTGTTCCTCAACGATCCTTACAAGGTTACGTCTGGCCAAGTCGTGGTGAGCGATGCGCCTGGCTGGGGGGCCGAGATCAACCCTGAATGGCTTGCTAAATCCACCTACAAATGCAGTGAGGATGCTTGTTGACACCTGATGGAGGTTTGATGCCCATCACGAAAATGGCGCAGTGCCAGAACTGCCAGCAAACCAATCCGCCGATGGCAAATGCAGACCGTCACCTAGTTTGTCGGTGGCATCTTGGCTGATGTGAAACGCGCCTGAACCTGCGCAGTGGCTGTTTGCGTTGCTTGGCAGGTCAACGCATCCTTTTGAACAACAGCATTTCTTCGTAGAACCTTTCCATGCGTTCCAGCCGTTCTCGGGTGTCTTGCCAGTTGGCGTCCTGAAGCGCTGACAACATGGACTCGACAAGCGCGATGAGCGGAACAATCGTGTCCCATGCAGATGGCACTTCGATCTGCGATGTTAAGATATGACGTGCCACGCCTGCAGTCGGTGAAACCCATTGATCTGTAAACAGCACGACTTCCATCTGCTGGGCATGTGCCAGTTCCGCAAATTGTTGCACCGATGGTTCATATCTACGGATATCAAACACGACCAGCACGTCACCAGCTGACATATCCAGCAACGCAGGCGGCCATGTATTGGGTTGGCTGGACAGGAGTGTCACATCAGACCGCATCACATGCAGGGCTGTTGTAAAATATTCGGCGATAGACCGCGTCAACCGCCCCCCGATAAGGTAAACCGAGCGCGATTTATCCGCCAAAAGGTCACGCACGGCATCAAAGGTCCGCAGGTCTTGCTGGCTGAGCGTTTGCCGTAGATTCTCGATCACACGCAGGGCAAAGCGGTTCAGCGGATGGTCAATTTCCAACCTATCTGCCCATTTTTCGTGCTTTGTGATTGGCGACGCCAGTCGTTCGCCCATTTCTTCGTGCAGTTGCGCGCGAAACTCGGGGTAGCCGGAAAACCCGATCTTGCGCACAAACCGCACGACTGTCGGGGCAGAGACGCCCGCATCCTGCGCAATAGTCGCCACTGTGCCCAGCACCGACAAGGGAAAGTTCCCCAGCATATGGCTGGCCAATCGGCGTTCGGCACGGGTCATGGCAGGCATGGCAGCGCGCAACTGTTCTTCGAGAGTTTGAAACTGGGTCATGCGATTCTTCCTGTCGTCATCGCTAATCTGAAACGTTTGTTTCAAAAAAGAAAGAAAGGAAATTAACTTGACACAAAAATGCAAGGCGGTGCAGCCTTGACGTAACGCAGTTTTCAGCCTGCCGGGGATGCAGACGATGACAGGATCAGGACCAGATTGGGCGGGCAGTGTGATCAGCTGGGATCAATCCGGCGATCAGGCTGAAACCGTGCCTTACGTGATCCTGATTTGCGAACACGCATCCAATGATGTTGTTGTGCCATGGGTGGATGCTGCGCCTGACTTGTTGGCATCACATGCGGCCAGTGATCTGGGCGCATTGGGTTTGGCCCGCGCGCTGGGCCCGCTGCTGGCGCGCGATCATGGAGGTGCCGAACTGGTCCATGCGCCATTGTCGCGACTGATCTTTGATTTAAATCGTAGCCCCGACCGCTCTGATGCGTGCCCGACCCAGTCCGAGCTTTACCCTGTTGTGATGAACGAGAGCATCACAGTCGGCGAAAGGCTGGCGCGGATGGAGAGCGTGTATCTGCCATTTCATAACCTTGTTCGTGCCCGTATTGCCCGCGCGCTCGCGCTGGGCAAGCGGCCTGTTGTTGTGACGATCCATTCATTTTCACCGACATGGCACGGCGTTCCACGCGATGTCGAATGCGGGGTGATCCACGATGATCTGCCGGCGCTGGCGCGGCAGATTGTTGCAGAGGCTGATGATCTGGGCCTGTTGACCGTATTGAACGCACCGTATTCTGCGGCAGATCATGTCACGCATACCTTGCGCTTGCATGCGCTGCCTTATGGGCTGGAAAATGTGATGCTGGAACTGCGCAATGACCTGATCGCGACGCCAAAGGCACAGATGGAAATTGCCACACGTTTGGTCCGTGTGCTGACCCGTGCAATCAAACAGGTGACGAGCATGCCATGCCCCGTTTTGTGATGACCTATCTGCATATGGTCGAGGCGCTGAATTATCGCGTGGGGCGGCTTGCGATGTGGAGCCTGTTTGCGCTGATGGGCGTGCTGGCTTGGGGCGCTGTGGCGCGTGCGGGGTTTTCGCCACAGATCTGGACCGATGAAATGGCGCAGTTTCTGCTGATGGGGTATTTCATGCTGGGCGGGGCCTATTCATTGCAGATGGGGTCAGCCGTGCGGATGGACCTTCTGTACGACCGTTGGTCAGACAAGACCAAGGCGGCGGTGGATTGTATCACGATTTTTACCTTGATCGCATATCTGGGTGTTTTGCTTTGGGGCGGGATCGAAAGCACGCAATTTGCGCTGGAATACGGTGAACGGCGGCGCGGATTGTGGCAGCCTTATATGGCACCGATCAAGATCATCATGTGTTTCGGCATCGTCCTGATGATCCTGCAATGCAGCGCCTTTCTGATCCGGGATATCGCCACCCTGCGGGGCATCAAAATCGCGGAGCATGACACCAATGCCCTATGAAATGATCGCCGCATTGATGTTCGGGTCAATGCTGGCCGTGATGCTGACGGGGCAGCGGATGTTCGGTGTCATCGGCTTTGTTGCTGTCGTTGCGGCGGTCTGGCTTTGGGGTGATCGCGGCGGACATGATCTGGCCTTTGCACAGACCATCAAGCTGATGAACTGGTTCCCGCTGATGACCCTGCCGATGTTCATTTTCATGGGCTATGTGTTGTCTGAAAGCAAACTGGCTGATGATCTTTACCGGATGTTCCATGTCTGGTTCGGCCCTGTGCCGGGGGGGCTTGCGATCGGGACGATCCTGCTGATGGTGCTGATTTCCGCGATGAACGGGCTTAGCGTGGCTGGCATGGCGATTGGCGCCACGATTGCGTTGCCCGAACTGCTCAAGCGGAATTATGATAAATTGATGGTGACGGGCGTCATTCAGGCGGGGTCGAGCCTTGGGATTCTGGTGCCACCATCGGTGGTGCTGGTGCTTTATGCGATGATCGCACGCCAGCCGGTGACGCATCTTTGGGCGGCGGGACTGGTGCCGGGGCTGATGCTTGCGGTTTTGTTCATCCTCTATATCTGGCTGCGTTGCCGGATGAACCCTGCCCTTGGCCCCGCGATTGACCCAGAGGAATTGGCGCAGGTCACCAAGCGTGAAAAATACATGCTGCTGTTGTCGGGGCTGATGCCATTGGCCATTTTCGCGGTGATGATGGTGCCGTTTGTGCTGGGCTATACACGTCTAGTCGAAAGCGCTGTCGTCGGCGCGATTTCAGCCCTGGCCGTGAGCGTTGCCAAGGGACGCATGACTTGGGCGATACTGGAAACTTGCACAAAGAAAACGCTGGCGATTTCGTGTATGTTTTTGTGGATCATCCTTGCCGCGCTGGCCTTTGGCGCTGTCTTTGACGGGCTGCGCGCGGTGGATTTCGTACGGCAATTATTCATGGATAATCTGGGGCTTGGCCGTTGGGAAATCCTGATCCTGATGCAGGTGTCGTTCTTGCTGATGGGAATGTTTCTGGACGATACCGCGATGCTGGTGATTGTCGCGCCGCTTTATGTGCCGATCGTGCAGATGCTAGAGTTCAACCTGATTTGGTACGGCGTGCTGTACACGATCACCTGCCAGATTGCCTATATGACGCCACCCTTTGGCTATAATTTGTTTCTGATGCGCGCCATGGCCCCTAACGAGGTTACCTTGACCGAGATCTACCGCTCCATCATTCCCTTTGTGGGCGTGATGATCATTGGGCTGGGCCTTGTGATGGCGTTTCCACAGATCGCGCTATGGCTGCCCAGCGTTCTGTTTCCCTGAATTACGACGAAGAGCGGGCCAACCCGCCGGATTTTCACCCCAACCGGAAGGAAAGATCATGACCACGACAAGACGTAAGTTCCTGACGACAGGTGCCCTTGGCGGTGCCGCTGCGTTAGCCGCCCCTGCGGTTCACGCGCAATCCACCATTCGCTGGCGGATGCAAACCTACGCCGGCGCATCGCTGGGCGCGCAGGTGGCAAAACCCGCGATTGACATGTTCAATGCCATCGCGGGTGATGAAATGCAGATCGACCTGTTCTATGCTGACCAGCTCGTTCCCACTGGTGAGTTGTTTCAGGCCATGCAGCGCGGCACAATCGACGCTGTGCAATCGGATGATGACAGCATGGCGTCGCCCACCGAAGTCACGGTGTTCGGCGGTTATTTCCCGTTTGCCAGCCGTTACAGCCTTGATGTGCCGGCCTTGTTTAACAATTGGGGCCTGAATGAAATCTGGGGCGAAGAATATGCCAAGGTCGGCGTGAAACACATCTCTGCCGGATCATGGGACCCTTGCCATTTCATCACGTCAACGCCGATCACATCGCTGGCGGACTTGCAGGGCAAGCGTGTATTCACCTTCCCAACAGCTGGTCGGTTCTTGTCGCAATTCGGCGTCGTGCCGGTCACTGTGCCGTGGGAAGACGTTGAAATCGCGCTGCAAACCCGCGAAATCGACGGCGTGGCATGGTGCGGCATCACTGAAGCGCACGAGGTTGGCTGGGCCGATGTCACATCACATTTCTTGACCAATAACATTTCGGGCGCGTGGATCGGGCATTTCTTTTCCAACATGGAACGCTGGAACGAATTGCCGCCGCATCTGCAGGTTCTGATGACCACCTGTTTCGAACAATCGCATTACTATCGCCAGCATTGGTACTGGGCAGGCGAAGCCCGTCTTCGTACAGAAAGCAAGAAGCTGGAACTGACATCCATTCCCGACGCTGAATGGGCCACGGTCGAGACTGCGGCGCGTGCATTCTGGGAAGAAATCGCAGCGGAATCGGAAACCAAAGCCAAGGTGGTCGACATTTTCCGCAACTATAATGCCGCGATGGATCAGGCCGGACGGCCGTATCGGTATTCGTAATCCAACGGGATGGGGGTTCGCCCCCATCCCCATTTTAAGCATAGAATAAAGGGGCAATGACCATGGCGGGACTGATGACGCTGGATGATTTACGCGTAGCCTTTGACGCGGGCGAGATTGACACCGTCATGGTTGCTGCACCCGATATGCAGGGCCGTCTTGTTGGCAAGCGGTTCCATGCCGCGCATTTTCTGGATTCGGGCTATCAAGAAACCCACTGCTGCAACTACCTGTTTGCCACTGACATGGAGATGGTGACAGTGGCAGGCTATGCCTCGACCTCTTGGGCAAAGGGCTATGGCGATTATGTGATGAAGCCTGATCTTTCCACCCTGCGCCGTGTGCCATGGCTGGTCGGCACGGCACTGGTGCTGTGCGACATGCTGGACCATCACACGCATCAGGAAATCGCCATTTCCCCCCGCGCGATCCTGAAACGGCAAGTCGCCCGCGCACAGGCGCTGGGCTATCAGCCGATGGCTGCGACGGAACTGGAATTCTATATTTTCGAACAAAGCTATGACGCCCTGCGCGATGGCGGCACCGATCACCTGACGCCCGTGTCCGCCTATAACGAAGATTACCACCTGTTCCAGACCACGAAGGAAGAACCGCTGATGCGTGCCTTGCGCAACGGGCTTTATGGCGCAGGCATCCCCGTCGAGAATTCGAAGGGAGAGGCAGAAGCAGGCCAGGAAGAAATCAACATCCGCTATGATCGGATGGTCACGACAGCGGATTTCCATGTCATCACGAAGCAGGCGACCAAGGAAATTGCACATGGTCTGGGGAAATCCGTGACCTTCATGGCGAAATACGACCACCGGCGCGCGGGGTCATCGAGCCATGTCCATCAATCGCTCTGGACGTTGGACGGTGCGCCTGCCTTTCTCGACAAAGATGCCGACTACGGCATGTCGGCGCTGATGCGGCACTACATGGCAGGCCAGCTGGCGCATGCGCGCGAGATAACCGCGCTGCTGGCGCCTTATGTGAACAGCTATAAGCGGTTTTGTGTGGGCATGTTTGCTCCGACGAAAGCGGTCTGGTCGCTGGATAACCGCACCGCCGGTTTCCGCGTTTGTGGCGACGGCACCAAGGCTGTGCGCGTCGAATGCCGGATCGGGGGCGCTGATCTGAACCCCTATCTGGCCTGTGCGGCCTTGCTGGCGGCAGGGCTGGCGGGGATTGAAGGCAAGATGGAGCTTGAGCCCGAAATGCAGGGCGACAACTATAGCAATGCGACTGCGCGCGAGATACCGAAAACCTTGCGCTGCTCTGCCGACTTGCTGGAGGGGTCCGCCATGCTGCGTGCGGCCTTCGGCGATGATGTCGTGGACCATTACACCCGCGCCGCAAGGTGGGAGATTGAAGAACATGACCGCGTCGTCACCGATTTCGAACGACAGCGGTTACTGGAGCGGGGCTAGGGCTAGGCCCCGACCCTGAACACATACAGGAGATTTGATGACAACGATCAGTTTGGTTTCACCCGTGGACGGGTCGGTCTATGCCGAACGCCCGATACTGCCCTTGGCCGATGCGCAAGCCGCGGTCGCGCGCGCGCGCAAGGCGCAAGGCGCTTGGGCCGGGCTGCCTTTGGACACGCGGATCGCCACCGTGATGGCGGGAATTACCGCGCTCGAGGGGATGGCTGCTGAAATCGTCCCAGAGCTTGCATGGCAGATGGGCCGCCCGGTGCGCTATGGCGGCGAATTTGGCGGGGTGCGCGAACGTGCGGCTTATATGGCCGGCATCGCGTCGGATGTACTGGCTGACGACCTGGTCGAAGACAGTGACAAATTCACCCGCTTGATTGCGCGCCAGGCCCAAGGCGTGGTGTTCGTTATTGCGCCATGGAACTATCCGTTTCTGACTGCCGTTAATACCATTGTTCCGGCCCTGATCGCGGGCAATGCGGTGGTGCTGAAACATGCCAGCCAGACCCTGTTGGCTGGCGAACGTCTGGCGCAGGCGTTTCATGCGGCAGGCGTGCCACAGGATGTGTTCCAGAATGTCGTGCTCGATCACGCCACCACTGAGGCGCTGATCGGCGCGCGCGCCTTCGATTTCATCAACTTCACCGGCTCTGTCGGTGGTGGGCGCGCGATTGAAAAAGCTGCCGCTGGCACATTTAGCGGTACGGGTCTCGAACTGGGTGGCAAAGACCCCGGTTATGTCCGCGCAGACGCGGATCTGGATGCCGCTGTTGACGGCCTGATGGACGGGGCGATGTTCAATTCCGGACAATGCTGCTGTGGGATCGAACGGATTTATGTGCATGAAAGCCTGTATGATGCTTTCGTCGAAAAGGCCGTCGTCTGGGTGCGCGCCCAGCGCCTTGGCAACCCGCTGGACCCCGACACGACGATGGGGCCGATGGCGCACAAACGCTTTGCCGCCCTCGTACGCGACCAAGTGGCCGAGGCAGTGGCCGCAGGTGCGCATGCCCTGATCAACACATCCGAATTTCCAGCCGACGATGGCGGCGCATATCTTGCCCCTCAAATCCTGACCCATGTCACCCATGACATGCGCGTGATGCGCGAAGAAAGTTTCGGCCCCGTCGTAGGTATCATGCCCGTCAAGGATGATGCCGAAGCGATCCGCCTGATGAACGATTGCGCCTATGGTCTGACCGCATCCATCTGGACCCGTGACGCTGCCGCCGCCCGTAGGATCGGTGACCAAATCCAGACCGGTACCGTGCTCATGAACCGCTGCGATTATCTGGACCCGGCGCTCTGCTGGACTGGCTGCAAGGATACCGGACGCGGTGCGGCCCTATCCGCCCTTGGCTATCTGGCGCTGACCCGCGCCAAATCATACCACCTGAAAAAGGCCTAACACATGACATTGACTGCAAACTGGAGCTATCCGACCACGATCAAATTCGGGGTAGGCCGGATTTCCGAGCTGCCTGCGCTGTGCAAAGGCGCAGGTATCACACGGCCTTTGCTGGTCACTGACAAGGCACTGGCCAGCCTGCCGATCACGGCACAGGCACTGGACCTGCTCGACGCGGCAGGGTTGGGCCGTGCGGTGTTTTCCGAAGTGGATGCCAACCCGACCGAAGCGAACATGCAGGCCGGCCTGACCGTCTACCGCGCGGGTGACCATGACGGTGTGGTGGCCTTTGGCGGTGGGTCGGCGCTGGACCTTGGTAAAATGATCGCGCTGATGGTGGACCAACCCGTCAGCGTCTGGGATCTGGAAGATATTGACGATTGGTGGACCCGCGCCAGCCCCGACACGATTGCGCCGATCATCGCCGTTCCCACGACCGCAGGCACCGGATCAGAGGTTGGGCGCGCCGGTGTACTGACCGACAGCGCCACACACCGCAAAAAGATCATCTTTCACCCCAAGCTGATGCCCGTGGTCACGTTGTGCGATCCCGCACTCACCGTCGGCATGCCCGCCTTTATTACGGCTGGTACCGGCATGGACGCGCTTGCGCATTGTCTCGAGGCGTATTGCAGCCCGCATTATCACCCGATGAGCCAAGGGATTGCCTTGGAAGGGATGCGACTGGTGCTAGAAAACCTGCCGCGTGCCTATGCCGTTCCAGATGACCTGAACGCACGGGCCAACATGATGTCGGCAGCCGCGATGGGCGCTGTTGCGTTTCAGAAAGGGCTGGGGGCGATCCACAGCCTGAGCCACCCGATCGGCGCAGTCTACAACACCCACCACGGCACGACGAACGCTGTTGTCATGCCGATGGTGCTGGATTTCAACCGTGCCGAGATCGAGGTTCGGATCGACCGCGCCGCCGCTTATCTTGGCATCGCGGGCGGATTTGACGGGTTCTATGCGCATGTGATGGACTTACGCGCCAGCCTATCGATTCCCGCAAACCTGACTGCACTGGGTGTCGCAGCGGCAAGGCTGGACGAATTGACCGAAATGGCGCTGCTTGACCCGTCTTGCGGTGGCAATCCTGTCGAAATGACGCGCGAAAATACCCGTGCGTTGTTTGGGGCCTGCATGTAAGGCGACACGCCATTCTACCGACACGGTTCGCCTGCCTTTGCTGCAGGTGCCGCGGTGTCAGGGGCGCGCAATACCGCGCGCCCCCGTCAATCAGATTTCGAACCGCAGGGGTTTGACCTGCTTGAACTTGCCGGTGCCTTCCAGCTCGGCAATTGCCTTGGCAGGCAGAGGCTCGTCGAGATAGAGCAGCGCAATCGCCTCGCCTTTCGCCTCGGCGCGGCCAAGGGTAAAGTTGGCGATGTTGACGTTGTTCGCACCCAGAATGCTGCCCAACACCCCAATAATGCCCGGCACGTCATTGTTTGTGGTGTAGACCATGTTTTCACCCACCTCGGCATCGATGTTGATGCCCTTGATCTGGATGAACCGTGGCTTGCCGTCGTTGAACACGGTCCCCGCGATGGACCGTTCACGGCTTTCGGTGACGACGGTGACCTTGATGTAGCCTTCAAACGCGCCGGATTGATCCTGCTTGGTGGTCGAAATCTTGACCCCACGTTCCTTGGCGATCACGGGGGCGGAAACCATGTTCACGTCGGGGTTTGTCGCCTTCATGATGCCCGCAACGGACGAAGCGGTCAGCGCCTTGAGGTTCATTTCAGAAGCCGTGCCATCGAACAGGATATTGATGGCGATGATCGGCTCATCCGTCATCTGGCCGATGAAATTGCCCAAGTGCCCGGACAGTTTGATCCACGGCCCCATGATCTTGGCTTCTTCTGCCGTGACCGACGGCATATTCAGCGCGTTGCTAACAGCCCCCGTCAGCAGATAATCCGACATCTGTTCGGCGACCTGCAAGGCCACGTTTTCCTGCGCCTCGGTGGTCGCGGCCCCAAGATGCGGGGTGACGACAACATTGGGCAGGTTGAACAGCGGGCTGTCGGTGGCGGGTTCCACGGCGAACACGTCAAACGCGGCACCGGCGACATGGCCAGCCTTCAGCGCATTGGCCAGCGCCTCTTCATCGACCAGACCGCCGCGGGCGCAGTTGACGATGCGCACGCCCTGTTTCAGCTTGGCGATGTTGTCGCGCGACAGGATATTCTTGGTCTGCTCGGTCAGCGGCACATGCATGGTGATGAAATCGGCCCGCGCAAGCAGATCGTCCAGTTCTACCTTTTCGACGCCCAGTTCGGTGGCGCGGTCTTCGGACATGAAGGGGTCATAGGCGACAACCTTCATCCGCAGACCCAGCGCGCGGTCGATCACGATGGACCCGATATTGCCTGCGCCGATGACGCCCAGCGTCTTGGCGGTCAGTTCCACGCCCATGAAACGGGATTTTTCCCATTTGCCGGCATGGGTCGATGCGTTCGCTTCGGGGATTTGCCGCGCGACGGCCATCATCAGAGAAATCGCATGTTCGGCGGTCGTGATCGAATTGCCGAAAGGCGTGTTCATCACGATGATGCCCTTTTTCGACGCGGCGGGAATATCGACATTATCGACACCGATACCGGCACGGCCAATGACCTTGAGGTTGGTGGCAGCGGCGATGATCTTTTCGGTGGCCTTGGTCGCGGACCGGATCGCCAGACCGTCGTAATTGCCAATGATTTCAAGCAGCTTTTCCTTGTCTTTGCCAAGGTTCGGCTGGAAATCCACGTCGATGCCGCGGTCTTTGAAAATCTGCACGGCAGCTTCGGAAAGTTCGTCGGAGATGAGTACTTTGGGTGCCATGATGGGCGCTCCTTGAAAAAATGGGTATCCGCGCCCCGGACGTGATCCGGGGCCTCTGGTGGAGGTCCCGGGTCAAGCCCGGGACGGGTTCATTGGTGTGAAATCTCGGTTTGATAGGCCCAGTCCAGCCAAGGCAGCATCGCCTCGATATCCGATGTTTCCACCGTGGCCCCGCACCATATCCGCAGACCGGCAGGCGCGTCACGGTAGGCCCCGATATCCAGCGCGATGTTTTCCGCCTCCAGCCTTTTGGCCACAGCCTTGGCAAAGGCTTCGCCATCACTGATGCGGGGATCGGTGAATTTCAGGCAAACAGATGTGTTCGACCGCGTCGCTGGATCGACGGCCAGATTGTCGATCCAGGAATGATCGGCACAGAAATTCCAGATCGCCCGCGCATTGGCATTGGCGCGGTGCATCAGCGCATCAAGCCCGCCGATGGACCGGCCCCATTTCAGCGCGACAAGGTAATCCTCGACTGCGAGCATCGACGGGGTGTTGATTGTCTCGCCTTTGAAAATACCTTCGATCAGCTTGCCCTTGGAGGTCAGGCGGAAAATCTTGGGCAGCGGCCAAGCGGGGGTATAGCTTTCCAGCCGTTCCACCGCGCGCGGGCTCAGGATCAGCATGCCATGCGCGCCTTCGCCGCCCATCACCTTTTGCCAGCTGAAGGTGGTGACATCGAGCTTATCCCACGGCAAATCCTGCGCAAAAGCGGCGGATGTCGCGTCGCAAAGCGTCAGACCCGCACGGTCGCCGGGGATCATATCGCCATGCGGCATTCGCACGCCGGATGTCGTACCGTTCCAAGTGAAACAGACGTCATGGTCGTAGTTCAGCGCCGCCATATCGGCGATTTCGCCGTAAGGCGCTTCATGCACAGTGGCGGGGATTTTCAGTTGTTTGATTGCATCCGTAACCCAGCCAGCGCCAAAGCTTTCCCAAGCGACCATTTCGACATGGCGTTCGCCGAGCAGTGACCACATCGCCATTTCATAGGCACCGGTGTCCGATGCTGGCACGATCCCGATGCGGTAATCGGCAGGCACGCCAAGGATATCACGGGTCAGGTCAATCGCATCGGCCAGTTTTGACTTGCCGATGCTGGCACGGTGCGACCGGCCCAAAGGGGCGTCGCGCAAAGCATCCAGTTTCCAGACGGGGGGTTTGGCACAGGGGCCGGACGAAAAACGCGGGTTGGCCGGCCGCGATGCCGGTTTGGTCATAACCATTTCTGGTATCCTCTCAGATAATCGCCCTTCGTTGGGGAAGGGTGTCCCACCGCCGCAGATAGAGTGCGCCGCGGACTTTCACAATCCGGAAAATGCAGCTAGACCGCCGCTTGACCCGCTTTTTGCGACATTGCTGCCGCCGATCGGAAACGACGCCACAAAGGACAAGATCATGTTCACCGCAACCTTGCTGACCAATCCCGTAAGCCGTGGTCTTGACCCGGCGCTGGTCGAGACGCTGCGCAATGCATGGGGCGGTGGTGACGCGCTCTGGCTGGCCCCTGACGAGGCTGCCGAATTCGCCATTCCTGTCATACCCTCCAACCGCTGGGATATCTGGGCAGACCTGCAAGGTCATGGTGTCGATCTGGTGATCCAGCCTGCCGCCAACCGCCGCAAAAAGATGCTGTTGGCCGATATGGACAGCACGATGATCCAGCAGGAATGTATCGACGAGCTGGCCGACGAGGCAGGTGTCGGCGCGCATGTCGCAGGCATCACCGCGCGCGCCATGAACGGCGAGCTGGATTTCGAGGCCGCTTTGCTGGAACGCGTCGGCCTGCTGCGCGATCTGCCAGAGGGGGTGATCGCGCAGGTGCTGGTCAGCCGGATCACCTATATGCCGGGCGGGGCTGTGCTGGTCGCCACGATGAAGGCGCAGGGTGCCTATGCCGCGCTGGTGTCGGGGGGCTTCACGGCCTTTACCGCGCAGGTCGCGGCAGCCTTGGGTTTCGACGAAAACCGCGCCAACACGCTGCTGGTAGCGGCTGGCAGGCTGACGGGTGACGTGGCGCGCCCGATTCTGGGCCAGGCCGCCAAGGTCGCCGCGCTGGACGACATCACCGCGCGGCTGGGGATTACCGCGGCTGACGTGCTGGCGGTGGGCGACGGGGCCAATGATCTGGGCATGCTGGGGCGTGCCGGGACAGGCGTGGCACTGCATGCGAAACCCGCCGTGCAGGCGCAATGCGATATCCGTATCAACCACGGTGATCTGACGGCGCTGCTCTATCTGCAAGGCTATGGTCGGGATGATTTTGTCGGCTGACGCCCCTTGTGCTGGGCCATGTCTTTCCGCCAGATAGCGGCATGAAAAAGCCATTGCACCCCGCCACCATCGCCGCCCATGCCGCAGGCGCGCTTGACCCGCAATCGGGCGGCGTCGTCCCTGCCTTACAGCCGTCCACCACCTTTCTGCGTGATGAGAATTATGCGCTGATCCGCCCCGACAATATCTATTCGCGCGACAATTCCGACAATATGCGCCAGGCCGAGGCGGTGATCCGCGCGCTGGAAAATGCACAAGATACGCTGCTGTTTCCCTCCGGCATGGCCGCGATTGCCGCCGTGTTTCGCGCGCTGCCGAACCGCGCGACAGCGATTGTCCAGTCGGGCATCTATTGGGGCACGACCGCCTGGGTGCGCGACTTCTGCGCGCGGCGCGAGATTACGCTGATCGAAGCCCCCGCCGCCGATCTGATCCAGACCTGCCAGACGCGCCCCGCCGATCTGGTCCTGATCGAAACACCGTCAAACCCGTGGCTGTTGACGGTCGATATTGCCGCCGTCAAGGCCGCGACCAAAGGTGTACTGCTGGTCGATGGCACCGCCGCCACTCCGGTCCTGACCCGTGCGCTGGATCATGGGGCCGATATCGTGATGCATTCCGCGACCAAGGCGATCAACGGCCATTCCGATGTACTGGCAGGGGTTCTATCCACCGCCGCCCCCGAAACGGCCGTCTGGCAGGCGATCAAGGCCGACCGCAAGATGGCCGGCGCGATCCTTGGCCCGTTCGAGGCGTGGCTGCTGACCCGCGCCATGCGCACCCTGCCTTTGCGGGTGGAACGGATGTCGCAGAACGCGCTGGCGCTGGCACAGTACCTGATGGCGCATGATGCGGTCGCGGATGTGTTTTATCCCGGTCTGCCGCACCACCAAGGCCATGACATCGCCTTGCGCCAGATGCAGGGCGGGTTCGGCAGCCTTTTGTCGGTGCTGGTCAAAGGCGGGCGCGCGGACGCGCTGCGGGTGACGGGCAAGCTGGAATTGTTCCTGCGGGCCACGTCACTGGGCGGCGTCGAAAGTCTGGTGGAACACCGGCACACGATCGAACCGCATACCGGTATTCCGGAAAATCTGATCCGCGTCAGCGTGGGCATCGAACATATCGATGACCTGATTGCTGACTGGGATCAGGCGCTGGCTTAATCCTCGACGGGGCCACCTGCCTGTTTCCAGTCGCCGATGCCGCCAACGTTGATGACATTGGGATAACCCATGTCTTTCAGGGTCTTGCCAGCAAGGGCCGCCTGTCCGCCCAGACCGCAGACAAGGTAATAAGTCTTGTCCTTGTCAAAGAACGGCTTGTGAAACTTTGACGTCGGATCGGCGGCAAATTCGATAAAGCCGCGCGCCACGCGTTCTGCGCCTTTGATCGTGCCCGAATTGGCGATGTCGCTGCTGTCACGCACGTCGATAAAGACGCCAGCCCCTTCGGCATGTTTCGCGATGGCATCCTTGCTGTCGATGCGGGTGACGACGGCATTGGCTTCGTCAAGATAGTCTTGTGCGGTTTTCATCATATGATCCTGTCTGTTTGTGACGTTGAAAAAAACGCTCGGGCACAAGGCCCGGGCAAGTCCAACAGGGAGGGTAGTGATATAACCCGATCACCGGCGGGGTCCTTATGAAACCAATCTGTAGCCACCTTGTTCCGTCACCAGCAAACGCGCATTGGACGGATCGGGTTCGATCTTTTGGCGCAAGCGGTAGATATGCGTCTCGAGTGTATGTGTTGTGACACCTGCGTTATACCCCCAAACCTCGTGCAGCAGCACGTCGCGGGCAACCACGCCGTCGGTCGCGCGGTAGAGATATTTGAGGATATTTGTCTCTTTCTCGGTCAGGCGGACCTTTTTGTCATCCTCGGTGATCAGCATCTTTTGCGCGGGCTTGAACGTATAGGGCCCAAGCTGGAAAATCGCATCCTCGGATTGTTCATGCGTGCGCAGCTGGCTGCGGATCCGCGCCAGAAGCACGGGGAACTTGAACGGTTTGCTGACGTAATCATTGGCACCTGCATCAAGCCCAAGGATGGTATCGGCATCGCTGTCTTGTGCGGTCAACATGATGATCGGGCATTTGACGCCCTGCTTGCGCAGACGGCGGCACAATTCGCGGCCATCGGTGTCCGGCAGACCGACATCAAGGATCATCAGGTCGTACAGACCTTCCTTGGTCTTGACGATGGCGCTGGCCCCGTCATCCGCTTCGAACACGTCGAAATCTTCGGTCATCAACAATTGTTCGCCCAGCGCCTCGCGCAGGTCGTCGTCGTCGTCCACCAGCAGAATCTTTTTGAGTTGGGCCATGACAGTCTCCATCATTACATCATCGATTTGTGAACAGATACGGATCAAACAAGATTTCCCGCCGATGGTTCACACGGACGTGTCATCAGGCGGGGTTTTGTTTCACTTTGCGCGAAAACGGGCTATCAGGTGAAACAATTGACAGGTGCCCGATGACAGGATTTTCCCCCGATATCACCGAACGGCTGGCGCGCGCGCGGGCCGATCTGCGCATGGGTGTGCCTGTGGTGCTGGATGGCGGGGCTGTCATGCTGGCGGCGGAAACGCTGGATGCCGACCGGCTGGCGCATCTGCGCACCTTGGGCGGTGCGCCTGTGCTGGCAATCACAAGCTGGCGGGCGCAAACGCTCAAAGCCCGCGCCTATGACGGTGATCTGGCGCGGATTGAACTGCCGCTGGATGTGGGCCTGTCGTGGGTCCGGTCCGTCGCCGACCCCGCCGATGACCTGCGCGCCCCGATGAAAGGGCCGCTGCGCAGCGCGCGTGACGGGTCCGCCGACTTGCACCGCGCGGCAATTGCACTGACCAAGGCTGCACGGTTGTTGCCGGCCGCTTTGGTGCTGGCGATTGATGATGCCCAAGGTTTCGCCAAAGCGCATGACCTGACCCTGATCCCGGGTGCTGCTGCCCTTGACCTGACGCTCAGCCCGCTGCGCCCCGTCATCAGCGCCCGCCTGCCGCTGGAGGTGTCAGAGGCGGGCCGGTTGCATATCTTCCGTCCCGACGACGGGGCCGAGGAACATTACGCCGTCGAAATCGGCCAGCCCGACCGGTCGCAGCCCGTGTTGTCCCGCCTGCATTCGGCCTGCTTTACCGGCGATCTGCTGGGGTCGCTGAAATGCGACTGCGGCCCGCAATTGCGCGGTGCGCTGGCGCAGATGGGGGCCGAACGGGCAGGCGTGCTGCTTTATCTTAATCAGGAAGGGCGCGGGATCGGGCTGGCCAACAAGATGCGCGCCTATTCTTTGCAGGATCAGGGGTTCGACACCGTCGAGGCGAATCACCGTCTGGGATTCGAGGACGATGAACGCGATTTCCGCATCGGCGCGGAGATTTTGAAAAAGATGGGCTTTGCGTCAGTGCGCCTGCTGACGAACAACCCCGCCAAGGTTGCGCGGATGGAAAGCTGCGGGATCGCAGTCGTCGAACGCGTTCCGCTGAAAGTGGGCGAGAACCGTCATAACCACGGATACCTTGCAACGAAGGCCGCGAAGTCGGGGCATTTGTTGTAAGGGCTGGCGTGTCCGCTATACCGGACAAAGCGGACTTTTTAGCGAGTGGATCGGCAAGCGCGAAGGTCCGCTTCATTGGCATATTCAGACGGTGCCAATGTATTCTCCGCGCGCCGGGTAGTTGTTCTTTATGGCGAAGTCGAGTGCCCCGACGAGTTCCGAGAAATGTGGCCGAACGAAGGGCATGGTCTGGACCGCGCCATAGTAGAGCGATTGCTCTGGTGTGATCAAGAAAAGGCCTGGTTCCGAGAAAAGCGCCGGCTCCTCGATTCCGATTGATGTCTTGCCGCGTGACGTCGAGATATACAGTCCCCATTCGCGTGCTTTGGTCAGGGGCAGGTCGTAAGCGAAACGCAGCGTGTCCGCACCGATCTTGTCGGCCATGGCGCGCGCGCGCTCCTTGCCGTCCGAGCTGACGGCAATAGTGCTGACGCCTCGCTCGGCGAAATCGGCGACGCGCTTTTGGAACTCCGTCAGATAGGTGGCGCAGATGGGGCAATGCAGGCCACGATAGAAGCAGATTACAGTGCCGCGTTCGGACTGCTCGGCCGAGACGTCGAACGCCCCGTGATCGAGTGTCGGAAGCTGTAGTGCCGGGGTTTTTTGACGGGGGATAAGCATGGAAGGTCTCTCCTACGTAAAAGTTGCATGCGGATCATATCAGACGTATAATCTCTAAAATCTCTAAAATCAGACCAAAACGCCCAAATGGAACGATATGACCGCCTGACCACCCTGATCGACAAATTCAAGCTGACGGTTTCGTCAGCGGTGCCCGAGGGTGCGAACCTTGTTGTTCACACGGCACCGGACGGCACGCCCGACAGGGCTTGCTTCCGAACGCGGGGCACGGGCTTTCCCCCTTCTGAAAGACTGGTGCTGTTTTGGGCGCATGTCGATTGGAGTGGTTTGCACAATCCCTTCCTGACGGCGCTCCCTGATACGGTTGATATCGACATGTCCGCCGATCCCGATGGGATCGGTCTTGTGCGCATGATGCAGTCCGAGATCGCCGAGCAGCGGTGCGGTGTTGACTCGGTGCTGAACCGTCTTGGCGAGGTCCTGATCGTGCGGATGATGCGAGCGCAGATCGAGGCGGGATCCACACAACCGGGTCTTCTTGCTGGTCTCTCCGACCAGCGTCTCAGCCGGGCCATCGTCGCCATGCATGACAGGCCGGGACAGGCTTGGCGCACCGAGGACCTGGCACAACTCGCCGGCATGTCTCGGAGCCGTTTCGCCGAGACGTTTCTATCCTCAGTCGGCGAACCGCCCGCGGCCTATCTTCGCCGATGGAGGCTGACCTTGGCCCGGCAGGACATCATTAAGGGCCACAGGGTGGACGTGGTTGCGCGGCGCTATGGGTTCGTCTCTCCCGAAGGCTTCTCACGCGCGTTCAGGAGACATCACGGCGAGCCGCCAATTGCGCTACGGCACGGCCAGGCATAAGCGGTTTGCAAGCCAGTCAGGTGCGTGGCAGCGCTTCTTTCAAGGCTTCCAAAAGGTGACCCCGGCACTGCTCTGCGGTCGTCCAGATGGTCAAAAACCCACTGTTTCCGAATGAGCATCACGCTGGCCATTGCCAAGGTTTGAAGCAATTTTGCTGCTCGTTGTCTTTCCAGTTCACCAGCGCCAGCTCTTGGCGCAACTGCTGCGATAGGTTCCAGGTGCGGCGTTTGGGCGATCAGGGTTCAAAGCAGCCTCACGTCAACAGCACATTTCTACTGACACCCTCGCCGCCGCCCGCTATCCCTCACCCCATGAAACCCACCGACCTTGTCCTCACCCCCACCCACCTGCGGTTCCTGAACCGTCGCTTTCCCTGCACGATCGGGCGCGGGGGCGTCGTGAAGCGCAAGAAAGAAGGCGATGGCGCGACCCCCATCGGCACGCACCGCCTTGTCGGCATGCTCTACCGGTCCGACCGGATGGCGCGGCCTGCGGATTGGGCGCTGCCGATTAAGCCCTTTGATCTGTGGTCTGACGATATGCGCGACCCCGATTACAACATGATGGTGCGCGCGCCACATCCCTATCGCCATGAACGGTTGCGCCGCGCCGATCCGATATATGACCTTATTATCCTGACCGACTGGAACTGGCCCTATGCGGTCAAGGGGCGGGGGTCTGCTATTTTTATTCACCAATGGCGGGGGCCAGGGCGGCCCACGGCGGGCTGCATCGGGCTCGACCGCGCCCATCTGCGGTGGATCGCGGCCCGTATCCGGCACGAAACACGGCTTGTTATCGCATAACCGCTGGACCTTGTGGCTATCTGTGGTCAAAGAAACAGGAGCAGCCCATGAAACACCAAGGCCCTTTCATGACCATCGACGAAATCGCCAATCTTCCCTATCGGCCCTGCGTCGGCGTCATGCTGATCAATCCGCGCGGCCATGTCTTTGTCGGCCAGCGGCTCGACCGTGACACCGACGCCTGGCAAATGCCCCAAGGCGGCGTTGATCCGGGCGAAAATACCCGCACCGCCGCCCTGCGTGAACTGGAAGAAGAAACCGGGATCACCCCGAACCTTGTCAGCATCGAGGCGGAAACAGCAGGGCTGATCCCCTATGACCTGCCTGTCGCATTGGTGCCGCATATCTGGAAAGGGCGCTATCGCGGGCAGGAACAGAAATGGTTCCTGATGCGGTTTCACGGGCAGGACAGCCAGATCAATCTGCAAACCGCGCACCCTGAATTTTCCGCATGGAAATGGGTACCACCAGCCGATCTGGTCGCAGGGATCGTGCCGTTCAAACGGGCGGTTTATGAACAGGTGCTGGCTGAATTCGCCGCCAAGATTTAACCGCGCAACGCACGGCGCTTTTCCCATCTTCCGAGCTTAAATATCCTCGCCGAAGGCATAAAAGTCCTTCGGCGCGACACTTCACATGCGGCTACGCTTGACCTTGCGCGCAATCTTGGCGGCCTTTGCCTTGGCACCGGCCTGTTTGCGGCGCACAGGCTTGCCGCGGGTCACGCTTGGGCCGCGTGGCATGTTGCGTTCATCCAGCGTCAGCAGTTCGACAATCAGCCCGCCGGTCACGGGGGCCGCCTCGATCAATTTCACGGTGACGCGCTGACCAAGGCGGATCAGCGTGCCGCTGTCCGACCCCATCAGCGTCTGGCTGTCGGCGTCATAATGGAAATATTCGCGCCCCAGCGTGCGGATCGGGATCATGCCATCGGCACCGGTTTCATCCAGTTTCACAAAGACGCCAAACTTGGCGATCCCGCTGATCCGGCCGCCCATTTCCACCCCGATCCGGTCCGACAGGAACGCCGCCAGATAACGGTCGGTGGTGTCACGTTCGGCGGCCATCGACCGGCGTTCGGTGTCGGAAATCTTTTGCGCGGTATCGCTCAGGTTCTCGATATCCCAAGGCGACAGCCCGTCCTTGCCCCAGCCATGGGCGGCAATCAACGCGCGATGCACGATCAGGTCGGAATAGCGGCGAATGGGCGAGGTGAAATGCGCATAAGACCGCAGGGCCAGCCCGAAATGGCCCAAATTGTCAGGACTGTAATAGGCCTGTGTCATCGACCGCAGGGTCGCCATATTGATCAGTTCCGATTGTTCCGTCTCGCGCGCGGCAACCAGCAGCCGGTTCAGATGCGCGGTTTTCAACACCTGCCCTTTGGCCAGCACCAGCCCCGATGCCTGCGCGACGTCACGTAGGGCGTCCAGCTTGTCGGGGTTGGGTTCCTCATGCACGCGGAACAGCAGGGGTGATTTTTTGGCGATTAGCGTTTCGGCGGCGACGACATTGGCCAGCACCATGAATTCCTCGATCAGACGATGTGCATCCAGCCGGTCTTTGAACTGGACCGATGTGACCTTGCCATCATCATTCAGGATGATCTGGCGTTCCGGTAGGTCCAGCTCCAGCGGCTGGCGCAGCGCGCGGGCTTTGACCAAAGCGGCATAGGCAGCATAGATCGGGCGGATGATCTCCTGCATCAAGGGCGCTGTCTTGTCGTTCGGCTGCCCGTCGATCGCGTCCTGCACCTCTTCATAATTCAGCGAGGCCACGGATTTCATCAGCCCACGATGGAATTCATGCCCGATCTTCTGCCCCTGCGCGTCGATCCGCATCGCCACAGCGATACAGGCGCGGTCCACGCCTTCGTGCAGGGAACACAGATCGCCCGACAACCGGTCCGGCAGCATCGGCACCACGCGGTCGGGGAAATAGGTGGAATTGCCGCGCTTGCGCGCCTCGTTGTCCAGCGCAGTGTTGGGTTTGACATAGGCCGCGACATCGGCGATGGCGACCCAGATGATGAAACCTCCCGCGTTTTCAGGGTCTTCATCCGCTTCGACAAAGCAGGCATCGTCATGGTCGCGCGCATCCCACGGGTCGATGGTGATCAAGGGCAGATCGCGCAGGTCCTTGCGGCCTTTGACGCCCACGGGTTTGGCGGCATCGGCCTCGGCCACGGCATCATCGGGGAAATGGTCGGGGATGCCGTGCTGGTGGATCGCGATCAGTGATACGGCACGCGGCGCGGTGGGGTCACCCAGACGCGCGACAATGCGGGCTTTGGGCAGGCCAAGCCGGCCTTTGGGGCCTGCCTGTTCGGCCTCGACCAGTTCGCCGTCCTTGGCGCCACCCGTGGCACCGGCGGGGACGACCCATTGCTTGTCCGCGCCCTTGTCGATGGGCAGCACGCGCCCGCCTTCGGACCCGGCACGGAACACGCCCAGAATCCGCATCGGATTGGTGCCGATCCTGCGGATCATGCGGGCGGTATGGCTGTGATCCTCGGTCTTGTCCAAGGTCAGGCGGCCCAGAATCCGGTCGCCCGCACCCAGCGCCGGATCGCTGGAGCGCAGCAGCATCAGCACGCGGGGTTCCGCCCCCTGGCCTGTCCATTCCAGCGGGCGCGCGAACAGGTCACCATCGGCATCGGGGGCCAAAATCTCCAGCACGGCGACCGGCGGCAGATCCTCGGCATCGCGATAGGAGGACCGGCGCTTGGTCAGCTTGCCCGCCTCTTCCAGTTCCTTGAGGATGCGCTTGAGGTCAATCCGCGCCGCCCCCTTGATCCCGAACGCGCGCGCGATGTCGCGCTTGGCGGTCTGGGTCGGGTTGTCGGCGATGAAGGCGAGGATTTCGGATTTCGAAGGGAACTGTGTCATCCCGCTGCCCTAGCATGGTGCAGGCAGGGCGTCATCACATTTACCTGTAAGGTGGATTCAAATCCACCTTACTCGAAATAATCCGCCAAGATCCGCCCGTAAATCGCCTTGAGCTGGACAATCTGATCGACCGCCACCCGTTCATCGACCTGATGCATGGTCTTGCCCACCAGCCCGAATTCCACCACGGGGCAATGATGCTGCACAAAGCGCGCATCCGACGTGCCGCCGGATGTGGACAGCACCGGATCGCGCCCTGTCTCGGCCTTGACCGCCTTGCCCACCAGATCGGACAAGGGACCGGGCGGCGTGATGAAACTTTCGCCCGAGACTTTGACCTGCATCGCTATCCGCACGCCGAAATCGGCGGCGACCTGATCGGCGATGCCCTGCATCCACGCGGTCAGGCTTGCGCCAGAATGCAAGTCGTTGAAGCGGATATTCACGCCTGCGCGGGTCTGCGCAGGGATCACATTGGTTGCCGGATTGCCGGTATCAATCGTGACCACCGCAAGGGTCGAGGGGTCGAAATGCGCGGTGCCTTGGTCAAGCTCGTGACTGGCCAGAATATCCACCAGCCGCGCCACCGCAGGCAGCGGGTTTTTGGCGCGATGCGGATAGGCGGAATGGCCCTGTACGCCGGTCACGGTAAAGGTCGCGTTCAGTGATCCGCGCCGCCCGATCTTCATCGCTTCGCCCATCACATCAGGGCAGGTGGGTTCGCCCACCAGACAGACAGACATGGACTCGTTATTGGCGGCCATCCAGTCGAGCAATGCGGTCGTGCCGTCTAGCGCGTCACCTTCCTCGTCCCCCGTGATCGCCAGAATGATCGTGCCATCGGGGGGCGTGTCGGTCACGAAATCAACTGCTGCTGCGGCAAAGGCCGCGACGCCGGATTTCATGTCCGTGGACCCGCGCCCGTAAAGATAGCCGTCCTTGATGACCGCGCCGAAGGGCGGCATCGTCCATGCCGCCTCGTCCCCCAAAGGCACGACATCGGTATGCCCGTTGAACCCGAAGGTCCGGTTCGCCCCCTGCCGCCCCCAACGGGCGAACAGGTTGGACACACCGCCACGATCCACGCGGGTACAAGTAAAGCCGCCTTTGGTGAGCAGATCCTCCAGCAAGACCAGCGCGCCGCCTTCGACGGGCGTGACGGACGGGCAGCGGACCAGATCGGCGGTCAGGGCGACGGGATCAATCATGGGATGACTTGAACGCCTCTTGCGCGGCGGGGCTTGCCTCGGTCTGGTGCTGCGCGCGCCAGTCGTCATAGGGCATGCCATAGAACGCTTCGCGGCCTTCGTCCTTAGTCATGGGAATTCCGCGCGCGTTCGCTGCTTCCTGATACCAGCGGGACAGGCAGTTCCGGCAAAAGCCCGCCAAATTCATCATGTCGATATTCTGCACGTCGGGGCGGTCGGTTTGCAGATGCTGGCGCAGGCGGCGAAAGGCGGCGGCCTCCAGCTCAATGCGTGTCTGGTCGTCCATGTCTGTCTCCTTCATAACTGGCTGTCTTTCAGGACGCTTTGCAGAATCGGCGCAAGCCTGTCGGCCCAGGCCATCTGCCCCGCCTGATCCGCGATCAGGTCTTGACGCAATTCGATCAGTACATTGGGGCGGCCATGTTGCAAGGCATGCCGGTCAATCGCATCGCCGGGCAAATGGCCTGCATAGGGTTCGTTTTCGCCCGTACACCAGCCCTGCGCGCGGCAGGCGGCGATGAAAGGCTTTGCCAGCCGGTCATCATGGGCGAACAGCACGCCAATCTCCCAAGGGCGGGGCGCGCGCGACCGCAGGCGGGGGGTGAAGCTATGGATCGCGCAGATCGCCGGGCGCTGCATCTTTGCCGCCAGATCGGCATAGGCATCGTGATAGGGCCGGTAGAGCCGGTCCAGCCGTTCGGCCAAATCCTGCGGTCCCGCATGGCGGTTGGCCGGAATGATCGTGCCGTCGTAAAGGCGCATCAGCAGGGTCGGGTCATCCTCGCCCCGGTTGGGGTCGATCACCAGCCGTGAAAAGCGCGACAGGATCGTGGGGCTGTCAAGCAGCGCCGCCAGATGCCGCGTCACCCCTGCGGCCCCGATATCATAAGCGATGTGGCGGCCCATGTCGGCGGCGGGCAGCCCAAGATCGCCGCCCTGTACCCAATCGGGCACATGGTTGGTCGCATGGTCGCAGGTCACAAGCCAGCGGCCGGGCCTGTCCGCGCCCTCGATCTCATAGGCTGGGTGTGTCATTCTCATGTCACTGCATTTAGGCTAGTTGTCGCCGGAAGGGAATTGCGCAATAAGGGCGCAAAGCCTGCTGTTACCGCTAACGGGCATTACCAAAGGGATTGACCATGAAACGCCACCGCAACGTCAAGATCGTCGCCACGCTTGGCCCCGCTTCCAACGATTACGCGATGATCCGCGCCTTGCACGAGGCGGGGGCCGATGTGTTCCGCCTGAACATGTCGCATGGCGACCACGAGGAAATCCGCAAGCGGCACGCCATCATCCGGCAGGTGGAAAAAGACCTCGACAGCCCGATTGCCATTCTGGCGGATTTGCAGGGGCCGAAGCTCCGCGTCGGCGTCTTTGCCAATGGCGAAGAAGAACTGGTGCCGGGTGCGTCCTTCCGGCTTGATCTGGACAAGACCGATGGCGATGCCACCCGCGTCTGCCTGCCCCATACCGAGATTTTCGACGCGCTGGAACCGGGCGCGCATCTGCTGGTCAATGACGGCAAGATCAAGCTGCGGGTCAAGGATTGCGGCGCGACCTTTGCCGATTGCGAGGTCATCGTGGGCGGCACCATTTCGAACCGCAAGGGCGTGAACGTGCCGGACGTGGTGCTGCCGCTGGCCGCTTTGTCGGACAAGGACCGCAAGGATCTGGAATTCGTCTGCGAACTGGGTGTTGACTGGCTCGCGCTGTCTTTTGTGCAGCGCCCCGCCGACGTGGACGAAGCCCGCGTGCTGGCCAAAGGCCGTGCCGCGATCCTGTCCAAGATCGAAAAGCCCGCAGCGGTCAAGAACTTCGACGACATCCTTGCCGTCAGCGACGGGATCATGGTCGCGCGTGGCGATCTGGGCGTCGAACTGCCCGTCCAAAACGTGCCGCCGATCCAGAAACAGCTGGTGCGCAAATGCCGTGCTGCGGCCAAGCCGGTGATCGTCGCGACGCAGATGCTTGAATCCATGATCGAAAGCCCGATGCCGACCCGCGCCGAAGTCTCCGACGTGGCCACCGCGATCTATGAAGGGGCCGATGCGATCATGCTGTCCGCGGAATCCGCCGCCGGGTCCTATCCGATCGAGGCGGTCCAGACGATGGACAATGTCGCCAGAGAGGTCGAAGCCGACCCCACCTATACCGAGATCATCGAAGCGTCGCGCCGCGCCGTGCGTACCAGCGTCGCTGACGGGATCGTGTCAGCCGCGCGCGAAATCGCGGAAACCACCGATATCAAGGCGGTCTGCTGTTTTTCACAATCCGGCACCACCGCGCTGTTGGTGGCGCGTGAACGCCCGCGTGTGCCGATCATCGCGCTGACCAGCCATATCCGCACCGCGCGGCGGCTGTGCCTGTCATGGGGCACCAATTGCGTCATCACGGGCGAAGTGAACCGTTTCAAAGATGCCGTGATCGCGGCTGTGCGCGCCACGCTGGCGCAGGGCATGGCGACCAAGGACGACATGGTCGTCGTCACCGCAGGCGTGCCGTTCAACACGCCGGGGTCGACCAACATCCTGCGCGTCGCCCCCTGCGAGGAGCGTTTGATCTACGCCTCTGAAACGGAATGATGTCTTGCAACGACGGCGGGTGCGATCATCGGCCGTTATCTGAACTGAACAGGCTTGCACACAGGGCTTTTGCGTCCTATACGGCAGCCTTCACCCGCGCGTCCGGCCTATGTGGCATGCCGAGTCGCGCGTCCGACCGACCTTAAGAGGAGACGGAAATGCCTAAGATGAAAACGAAATCGAGCTGCAAAAAGCGGTTCAAGGTGACGGCCACGGGCCGCATTCTGGCCGGTCAGGCCGGAAAGCGCCACGGCATGATCAAGCGCAGCAACAAATTCCTCCGCAACGCGCGTGGCACCACGACGTTGAGCAAACAAGACGAAGGTATCATCAAGCCGATGATGCCTTACGCACGTTGATTAGAGGGATTTGAGATATGCGCGTTAAAGGCGGAACAGTTACACATCGTCGTCACAAGAAAGTTCTTGATGCGGCAAAAGGCTATTATGATCGCCGGTCCAAGACCTTCAAGGTCGCCAAGCAGGCCGTCGACAAAGCCAACCAATATGCCACCCGTGACCGGCACAACCGCAAGCGCAATTTCCGCGCTTTGTGGATCCAGCGGATCAACGCAGGTGTGCGTTCGGTAGACGAGACACTGAACTACTCCAAGTTCATCAACGGTCTGGCCCTGGCCGGCATCGAAGTCGACCGCAAGGTTCTGGCCGATCTGGCCGTGAACGAACCAGAAGCGTTCGCGACAATCGTTGGTCAGGCGAAAGCGGCGATGGCATAAGCCAAGGCTGCTGAGTTATACGAAAGGCCGCCCTGTGATGGGGCGGCCTTTTGCGTTTGCCCCCCAGCACCTTGCGCGAACCCCGCCCTTTCGCTAACCCCTGCACAACCAGATCAAGAGGCGCGACATGGACGACTTGAAAGCCAAATACCTTTCCCTGATTGCCGCAGCCGGTGACGAGGCCGCGATCGAAGACCTGCGCATCACCGCCTTGGGCAAGAAAGGCGAAATCAGTCTGCAAATGCGTGAACTGGGCAAGATGTCGCCCGAAGAACGCCAGACCGCCGGCCCCGCGCTGAACGCGCTGAAGGACGAGATCAATAGCGCCTTGGCCGCGAAAAAGGCAGCCCTTGGCGATGCCGCCCTTGATGCGCGGCTGCGCGGCGAATGGCTCGACGTGACCCTGCCATCGCGCCCCCGCCGTCAGGGGACGATTCACCCGATTTCCCAAGTCACCGAAGAAGTCACCGCCATCTTCGCCGACATGGGCTTCGCTGTCGCTGAAGGGCCCCAGATCGAATCGGATTGGTACAATTTCGACGCGCTGAACATTCCGGGCCACCACCCTGCGCGGGCGGAAATGGACACGTTCTACACCCACCGCGCCGCGGGCGATAACCGCCCGCCGCATGTGTTGCGCACCCATACCAGCCCCGTGCAGATCCGCAGCATGGAGGCGACAGGCGCCCCCACCCGGATCATCTGCCCCGGCCGTGTCTATCGTGCCGATTACGACCAGACCCATACCCCGATGTTCCATCAGGTCGAAGGGCTGGCCATCGACAAAGATATCAGCATGGCGAACCTGAAATGGGTGCTGGAGGAATTCGTGAAATCCTATTTCGAGGTGGACCACGTCGACATCCGCTTCCGCGCGTCGCATTTCCCCTTCACCGAACCCTCGGCCGAGGTGGACATCCGCTGTTCATGGGAAGGCGGCACGCTGAAAGTGGGCGAGGGCGATGACTGGCTCGAAATCCTTGGCTCCGGCATGGTGCATCCCAAGGTGCTGCAAGCGGCAGGCGTGGACCCGACCCAATGGCAGGGCTTTGCCTTCGGCATGGGCATCGACCGGATCGCGATGCTGAAATACGGCATCCCCGATCTGCGGGCGTTCTTTGATTCCGACCTGCGCTGGCTGCGGCATTACGGGTTTGCGGCGCTGGACGTGCCAACGCTGCATGGCGGGTTGTCGCGCTAGGCTCGACATGCTCTGCTCGGCAGCGCCGGGCAGCCCGTCAAGGGCTGTGCTCTACCGCGACAATGCCGCCGCCCTGACCGCACTCAGCGTGGCGCCTGTGCTCAACGCCTCTTCATCCACCTTGCAGGCGATGATCGCAAAGGTGCCTGCGGCCTGCGCGCGGCCGAAGGCCGCAACGAAATCGGCGGAGGTCGTGACCGTCTCGCCATAGCCGCCATAGGCGCGGGCGAGGGCGGCGAAGTCGGGGTTGGCCAGCATCGTGCCCGACACCCGCCCCGGATAATGCTTTTCCTGATGCATGCGGATCGTGCCGTAGCGGCCGTTGTCCATGACCACGACGATCGGTGTTGCCCCGTGCTGGGCTGCGGTCGAGAGTTCGTTGCAGGTCATCTGGAAACAGCCATCCCCTGCCAAACAGACCACCGTCCGGTCGGGATATTCGAGTGACGCCGAAATCGCCGCCGGAAAGCCGTAGCCCATTGACCCCGATGTGGGGGCCAGTTGCGTGCCGTGTTTCTTGTAGACGAAATAGCGGTGCAGCCATGCCGCGTAATTCCCCGCGCCGTTGGTCAGGATCGCATCGTCGGGCAGGTGGTTGGACAGCCATTTGATGACCTGTTCCTGTTTCAGCGCGCCGGGGCTTTCCTGCGGGCTGATCCATGCGTCGTAATCGGCGCGCGCGGCGGCGGTCCAGTTGGACCAGTCACCCACGGGGCTTGCCGCGACCAGCGCGCGCAGGGCGGCGGGGGCGGTCGCCACCACGCCGATGTCGGGGGCATAGACGCGCCCGATCTCGTCCGCGTCGGCATGGATGTGGATGATGGTTTTCTGCGGGGCGGCGGGGTCGACGAGCGTGTAGCCCTGCGTCTCGATATCGCCAAAGCGCGTGCCGATCAGCAGCAGCAGGTCGGCCGCGCGCACCCGCGCGGCAAGGCGCGGGTTGATCCCGACGTTCAGATCACCGGCATAACAGCCGTGGTGGTTGTCGATATAATCCTGCCGGCGGAAACCGACCGCGACGGGCAGGTGATGCTGTTTGGCAAAGGCTTGCAGATTGGCCTGCGCCTGTGCGTCCCAATGCGGGCCACCCACCACGACCAGCGGGCGTTCGGCTTGTCCCAGCGCGTGCAGAATGGCGTGTGTCGCCGCGCTAGGCATCTCGGCGGGATGGGTTTCACCCCGCCGGATATCTGGCACATCGGCTACATCGCTCAGCATGTTTTCGGGCAGGGCCAGCACGACAGGACCGGGACGGCCCGACATCGCCACACGGAACGCGCGCCCGATATATTCGGGCAACCGGTCGGTGTGGTTGACCTGCGCGACCCATTTGGCGATGGGGCCGAACATGGCCTTGTAGTCGACCTCTTGGAATGTCTCGCGGTCGGTATGCCGGTTGTCGATCTGGCCCACGAACAGCACCATCGGCGTGCTGTCCTGCATCGCGATATGGATGCCCGCGCTGGCATTCGTCGCCCCCGGTCCGCGCGTGACGAAACACACGCCGGGCTGGCCTGTCATCTTGCCATAGGCTTCGGCCATCATCGCGGCGCCACCTTCCTGACGGCAGACGACATTGGCGATGCCGCTGTCGTATAGCCCGTCGAGCGCGGCCAGAAAGCTTTCGCCCGGCACGGAAAACACGCGCCGCACACCCAGCTTTTTCAGTTGATCGCTGAGTATTTTTCCGCCGTGCCGTTGCATGATTGTCGTCCTTGCCATTTCGCGCAGATCATGTGCGAAAGCCGCGGGTTGTTCAATCGCACAATCGGGTTAGGTTCAGTGCCGAACAAGGAAAGACGGACAAATGACGACACTTCTGGGACTATCGGGGTCGCTGCGCAAGGCCTCGACCAACACCATGCTGATGCGCAACGCTGCTGAGATTTTCGGCCCCGACACCTTTGTCGAAGGCGATATCCGCTTTCCGCTGTATGACGGTGATCTGGAAGAGGCCGAGGGTATCCCCGCCGCCGTCCAGATGCTGGCCGACCAGATTGCCGCCGCTGATGCAGTGATCATTGCAACACCGGAATACAACAAGGCCATATCAGGGGCGTTGAAAAACGCGCTCGACTGGGTCAGCCGGACCAAGGGTGGCGTGTGGAGAAACAAGCCTCTGGCGATCATGTCGGCCACCGGCGGGCGTGCGGGGGGCGAGAGGGCGCAGTTTTCCCTGCGGCTGGCCATGATGCCATTCCGGCCGCATATCCTGCAAGGGCCAGAGGTGCTGGTCGCCAATTCCGCCAAGGAATTCGACGAAAATGGCAAGCTGACCGGCGAGATGTACATCAATCTGTTGACCGAATTGATGGGCGATCTGCGCGACGGCACTGGCAATTTCATGCCGCGCTCCCTATCTTTGCCGAGATCGCAGTAACGGGTAAGTTGGTAATGGGTGCTGGTGGCAGTGACGGCGGAACGTGGCAGTTCCTGATCGGGCTGATCATGATGATTGGGGGCTGCTATCTGCTGTTGAACGGCATCGTCGTGCGCCCCAGTCTGGGTGGCCGTATCTTCGGTGTGGGCGGGATGCCGGTGACATCGGGTATGATCCTGATCCCGCTGATGTTCGGGATCGGGCTGATCTTTTACAACGCCAAAAACCGGCTTGGCTGGATCATTGCGGGGGCATCGCTGATCGCGCTGGTGTTTGGCGTGATCGCCAATACCACCGTGCAATTCGCGCGGCTCAGCATCTTTGACCTGCTGGTCATCCTGATCCTGCTGGTGGGCGGTCTGGGCCTGTTCCTGCGCAGCTTGCGCAAGTCAGGCTGACCGCCCCGCCATTTCAATATCCAAGCGCACAACCATCCTTGCGCGGGTCGCTGCCACCTTCCAGCAAGCCACCCGCATGGATCAGGATCGCCTGTGACCCGCCGATTGCAGTGTCGGGCGTCTGGACGTTATGACCCAGCGCGCCCAGTTCTGCCTTCACCGCATCGTCATAGCCGTTTTCGACGTTCAACACATTGCCTTCGGCAAAGCTGCGCGGCGCGTCGATCGCAGCCTGCGGCGACAAGCCGAAATCGGTGACATTGGACACGAACCGCGCATGGCCGGTGGCCTGATACTGCCCGCCCATGACGCCGAATGGCATCATGACCTTGCCATCCTTTTTCAGCATCGCCGGAATGATCGTATGCATCGGGCGCTTGCCGCCAGCCACCTCGTTCGGGTGGCCCTGCTCAAGGGTAAAGCCCGCGCCACGGTTATGGAACAGGATGCCATACTTGTCCGATGCGATACCCGACCCGAATGAATGGAACACCGAATAGATCAGCGACACGGCCATCCGGTTCTTATCGACGACGGTGATATAGATCGTGTCCTTATGGACAGCCTCTGTCCCCGGCCATCCGGCAGGCATGGCGCGTTTGGGGTCGATCAGCGCCGCCAGCTTGGCCGCTGTTTCTGGCGCGGTCATGTGATCCAGCCGCGTCATATAGCCCGGATCAGCCAGAAAGCGGTTGCGCGTGTCATAAGCAAGCTTGGTCGCCTCGGCCTCGATATGCGCACGCGCAGCCCCCCAAGGGTCCATCGCGGCGATGTCGAAATGCTTGAGGATGTTCAAAAGCAGGATCGCGGTCGCCCCTTGGCCGTTCGGCGGATGCTCGCACAATTCCAGCCCGCCATAGCCGCCCGTAATCGGATCGGTGTAATCGCAAGCGGTGGTGGCAAAATCCTCCAGCGTATGGGTGCCACCCTGCGCGCGCAGGGCGGCGACCATATCCTCGGCCACCTCGCCCTCGTAGAAACCGGCGCGGCCGTGCAGAGCGATGCGGCGCAAGGCTTCGGCTTGGCGCGGTGCGGCAAAGACCTGACCGGGGCGGGGCGGTTTGCCGCCCAGCAGGAACAGATCGCGTGCTGTGCCTGACAGGTTGCCATCGCCCTTGGCCCAGTCAGAGGCGACACGCTCAGCTACCGGCACACCGGTTTGCGCATAATGAATCGCGGGGGCCAGCACGGCCTTCAGCCCCAGCTTGCCCCAATCCTTGGACAAACGACAAAAGGCATCGACCGCGCCCGGCAGGCTGACGGCATCGGCGCTGTAAGGCGCGATCACCTGCCCCTTGGCGCGCAAGGCATCCGCATTGATCCCCGCAGGCGCGCGGCCCGATCCGTTCAGTGCCAGAACGCGGTCTTCGCCGGGGGGGGTAAACAGCACGAAACAATCGCCGCCGATGCCGGTCATCTGTGGTTCGCAAACTCCCAGTAGCACCGCCCCCGCGATGGCGGCATCTACGGCATTGCCGCCTGCTTCCAGCATCTGTACCGCGACCTTGGCCGCCAGCGGATGCGACGTGGCACACATGCCACTGGTGGCGTAAACGGCCGACCGGCCCGGTTTGTGAAAATCGCGCATCTGCTGTCTCCCCCGCCTATACTGCCGTGACCTTACGATAATCGGGGGCGGCTGCAACGGCAAACTGGGGGGTTTTCCTTTGGCCGCGGCGGGCATAGTTTCGGGGCACTCAGTGAAAGGTTCACCAATGCAGGATGTTGTGATCAGCGGGGCTGCGCGAACAGCGATGGGCGGCTTTCAAGGCGTTTTCGCCGATGTGGACGCGCCGACCTTGGGCGGAGCAGCGATTCGGGCGGCGCTCGAAAACGCTGGTGTGGCGACGGTGGACGAGGTTCTGATGGGCTGCGTTTTGCCCGCCGGTCAAGGGCAGGCACCGGCACGGCAGGCGGCCTTCCTGGGCGGCTTGGGCGAGGAGGTGCCAGCCACGACGCTGAACAAGATGTGCGGATCGGGCATGAAAGCTGCGATGATTGCCTTTGACCAGATCGCCGCAGGTGGTGCCGATGTGATGATCGCAGGCGGCATGGAAAGCATGACCAACGCGCCGTATTTGATGCCAAAAATGCGCAGCGGCGCGCGGATCGGGCATGCCCAGGTGATCGACAGCATGTTTCTTGACGGGCTTGAAGACGCCTATGACAAGGGCCGCCTGATGGGTACCTTTGCCGAGGATTGCGCGACGACCTATCAATTCACGCGCGGCGCACAGGACGATTATGCGCTGCGATCACTCTCGAACGCGCTGGCGGCTCAGGACAGCGGGGCGTTTGACCAAGAAATCACCCCCGTCACGCTGAAAACCCGCACAGGCGAGGTCAGGATCACCGCGGACGAACAACCTGCCAAGGCGCGGCCCGAAAAGATCCCCACCCTCAAACCCGCCTTCCGCGATGGCGGGACAGTGACAGCGGCCAATGCATCCAGCATTTCCGACGGCGCAGCCGCCCTCGTGCTGGTACGCGGCGACAGGGCCACCAATATCCGCGCGCGGATCATGGGCCATGCCAGCCACGCGCAAGCGCCCGGCCTGTTCACCACGGCCCCAGTGCCAGCCGCGCAAAAACTGCTCGCCCGTCTTGGCTGGTCCACCGGTGACGTCGACCTGTGGGAAGTGAACGAAGCCTTTGCCGTCGTGCCCATGGCCTTCATGCGCGAGATGAATATCCTCCGCGACCGCATCAACGTGAACGGCGGCGCCTGCGCGCTGGGCCACCCGATCGGCGCATCTGGCGCACGGATCATCGTGACCTTGCTCAACGCGCTGGAAACCCGCGGATTGCGGCGCGGCATCGCGGCGATCTGTATCGGCGGCGGCGAAGGCACGGCGATTGCCATCGAACGCCCCTGACATCATCCGAGCATAAATATCCTCCGGGGGACATGCCGCAGGCATGGGGGGTGGAAAACCCCCTGCAACATCAATTCAGGACAGAACATGCGCGTTGATTACCCGACCCTGCACCAAACCATTGCATCCCTGACCGAAGGCGAGACTGATCAGGTGGCCCTGATGGCCACCGTCGCTTGCGAGGTCCACCACAGCGACGACCGGTTCAACTGGACAGGGTTCTACCGTGTTGTCGCGACCGACCTGCTCAAGATCGGCCCTTATCAGGGCGGGCATGGCTGCCTTGTGATCCCCTTCGCGCGGGGCGTCTGCGGTGCGGCGGCGCGCACGGGCGAGGTGCAGCTGGTGCCCGATGTCGATGCTTTTCCCGGCCATATCGCCTGTGCCAGCAGCACAAGGTCGGAAATCGTGCTGCCTGTCTTTGATGCCAGTGGCGCGCTGATCGGGGTGTTCGATATCGACAGCGACCAGCCCGATGCCTTTACCCAAACGGATGCCGATGCCCTGACGGTCATCCTGCGCAGCGTTTTTGCGCGCTGAGGCATTTGTCGCGGCCAAGGCCGCGCCAAGCCTCCGGCGGGGATATTTTGGCTCGGAAGATGTCGGGGATTGGCGCTTTTCTGGCGCAAAAGGCGTTTGCAGAACGGCGCCAACCCCCTAGCGTGAAAATTGATGGAAGATTTTCACGCCTCTGCTTCGTTTGACCTGCAAGGGGCCGATCTGCGCGCCCTGCGCAAGGCGCGCGGGCTGACGCTGACCGGCTTGGCGGACCGTGTCGGCAGGTCGGTCGGCTGGCTGAGTCAGGTCGAACGCGACCTGTCCAGTGCAACCCTTGATGATCTCTCTGCGCTGGCGCAGGTGCTGGATGTGTCTGCCTCAAGCCTGCTGGCGGTTGGCGGGAATATACGCGAGGCGGGCATGATCGTGCGCGCCGATGCCCGCCGTCCTATTGGCAACCGCAATCCGGGTCTGAGCGAGGCGCTGCTCTCGCCTGATCTTACCGATGATTTCGAGGTGATCCATAGCCGCTTTGCGCCCGGGTCCAGTCTTGACGGGCCAATCAGTCGCCCGACGCAGGAAATCGGCTATGTCGTCACCGGTCGTTTTCATCTGTGGATCGATGACACGTTGTTCCGGCTGAACCCCGGCGACAGTTTCCGGCTGCGCGGCGATCTGTTCCGCTGGTCGAACCCCTATCCCGAAACCTGCGAGATCATCTGGGTGATCTCTCCACCCGTTTATTAGAAAGGCGCCGCCCATGTCCGATTTTCCCACTTCGGCCCGCGTGGTCATTATCGGCGGTGGTGTCGTTGGCGTATCGACACTCTATCATCTGGCCAAGAAGGGCTGGACCGATTGTGTCCTGCTGGAAAAGAACGAATTGACCGCAGGCTCCACCTGGCATGCGGCAGGCAATTGTCCGTCCTTCAGCACGTCATGGGCGGTGATGAACATGCAGCGGTATTCGCTGTCTCTGTATAAAAGGCTGGCCGCCGAGGTCGATTATCCGATGAACTACCATGTCACCGGATCGATTCGGCTGGCCCATTCAAAGGAACGCATGCAGGAATTTGCGCGCGCGCGCGCGATGGGCAATTATCAGGGCTTGAACCTTGCGCTGATGACGCCGGATCAGGCACAGGCCGCCTATCCCTTCCTTGAAACCCATGATCTGGCAGGGGCGCTTTATGATCCTGACGACGGCGATATTGATCCCGCGCAGCTGACGCAGGCGCTGGCCAAAGGCGCGCGGCAGATGGGTGCGCGGATCGAACGGTTTTGCCCGGCGACAGGTGTGACGCAGACACTCGATGGCTGGATCGTACATACCGACAAGGGCGATATCGCTTGCGAAAAGGTGGTGAACGCCGCGGGCTACTACGCGCAGCGCGTCGGCGAATGGTTCAAGCCCTATGGCGGGCGCACCGTGCCGATGGTGACCATGTCGCACCAGTATTTCCTGACCGATGAAATCCCCGCGCTCGCGGAATGGACCGCTGCTAATGGCCGCAAAGTGCCTTTGCTGCGCGATGTGGACAGCAGCTATTACCTGCGGCAGGATAAGAACGGGCTGAACCTTGGCCCATACGAGCGCAATTGCCGCGCGCATTGGGTCACGCCTGACGACCCGCAGCCCGACGATTTCAGTTTCCAGCTATACCCCGACGATCTGGACCGGCTGGAATGGTATATCGAAGATGCGATGGCTCGCGTGCCGATCCTTGGCACCGCAGGGGTGGGCCGCGTCATCAACGGCCCGATCCCCTATGCGCCGGACGGTCTGCCCTTGCTGGGTCCGATGCCGGGGGTCAAGAATGCCTATGAGGCTTGCGTGTTCACCTTTGGCATCACCCAAGGTGGTGGCGCGGGCAAGGTGGCGGCGGAATGGATCGTGGATGGCCAGCCTGAATGGGACATGTGGTCCTGCGATCCGCGCCGCTATACCGATTATACAGGTCAGGAGTATTGCCACGCCAAGGCGGTCGAGACCTATGGCCATGAATATGCGATGCATTTTCCCTATCACGCCTGGCCTGCGGGCCGCGATCAGCGGCTGTCGCCGTTACATGAACGGATCAAGGCGTTGGGCGGGGTGATGGGTGCGTATAACGGGTGGGAACGCGCCAATTGGTTTGCAAAATCCGGTGATGACCTGTCCGAGGACGCCACCCAGACATGGGGCCGCGCTGGTCCGTGGCAGCCGCGTATCGCCGCCGAATGTGCCGCTGTGCGCGACCATGCGGGTGTCATTGCGATTTCCGGTTTCACCCGTCTGGCGGTGACAGGTCCGGGCGCGCGGGCGCATGTGGACCGGCTGAGCGCATCCACCCTGCCCAAACCGGGGCGGGTGGGGCTTGCATATTTCCCCGATGATCGGGGCCGTATCCTGACGGAAATGTCGGTGATCCCGCAAAGCGATGATGACATCTGGCTGATCACCGCATCGGTGGCCCAGTGGCATGACCGCGACGTCCTGTTGCGCGACTTGCCCGATGGCGTCCATGTGCAGGATCGCAGCGACCAATACGAATGCCTGCTGGTCACCGGGCCCAAGGCGCGCGATCTTCTGGCACCGCTGACCGATGCCGACCTGACCCTGCCTTGGCTGTCGTTCCAGAACGCGCAGGTTTGCGGCAAGCCGTGCCACCTGCTGCGCGTGTCCTTCGCCGGCGAGCTGGGTTGGGAGGTGCATTGCGCCAATGCCGATGCGCCCGCGATCTATGACGCGATCCTTGCAGGCGGGGTTGTCCCCTTTGGCATGTTCGCGCTGAATGCCTTGCGGATCGAAAAAGGCTATCGCGCGTGGAAAGGCGATTTGTCGACGGATTACTCCCTGCTCGAAGGCGGGCTGGACCGTTTCATCAATTTCGACAAACCCGATTTTGTCGGCAAACCAGCCTTGCTGGCGGAAAAACAGCGCGGCGTGACGAAACGCTTTGCCACGCTGGTGCTGGATGATGCGGGCGCATATGACGCGCCATATATGGCGACGATTTCGCATGAGGGTGCCGTCGTGGGCGAAACCACGTCAGGCGCCTTTGGCTACCGAATGGGCAAATCTATAGCGCTCGGGATGCTGCGCGCCGATCTGGCGGTGGCAGGCACCAAGGTTGCGATTGATATCTACGGCACGCAGGTCAGCGCCACGGTGCAACCAGATGCGCCGTTGTGGGACCCTGCCAATGCAAGGATCAGGGCGTGATATTGAAAGTTTGGAACAGGTAGAAAAAAATGACGAAAATCACCCTTCTTGATGGCGGTATGGGCCAGGAACTGATCCGCCGGTCGGGCGAAACGCCAACCCCGCTTTGGTCCACGCAGGTCATGATCGACCATCCGGGCATGGTGGCGGCGGTCCATGCCGATTACCGCGCTGCGGGGGCTACGGCGCAGACCACCAATACCTATGCCATCCACCGCGACAGGCTGGAAGGCACGGGGCTCGAGGATCGCTTTGCCGATCTGATCGCCGCCGCTTTGACCGAGGCGCTGGGCAGTGGACGCATCGCGGGGTCCATTGGGCCGCTGATCGCCAGCTACCGCCCCGATATCCACCCCGCCCATGATATCGCCGTGCCGGCCTATGCCGAGGTGGCAGCGCTGATCGCGCCGCGCGTTGATCTGTTTTTGTGCGAAACCGTCGCTTCCGTCGCCCATGCCCGTGCGGTGCTGGCCGCGACCCTGCCTTTGGGTAAACCGGTCTGGTTGTCGGTGACCTTGGATGACGAGGACGGCAGCCGCCTGCGGTCAGGCGAGCCTGTGGCCGATGTGCTTGAGGCCGCGCAGGGCGCAAGCGCGCTGCTGGCGAACTGTTCCGCGCCAGAGGCTATGGCCGCTGCCATGGCGGCATTTGCCAAGGGTGATCTGCCATTCGGGGCCTATGCCAACGGGTTCACCCAGATCACCAAGGATTTCCTAAAAAGCAAGCCCACGGTCGATGCGCTGTCCGCGCGCCGTGATCTGGGGCCCGATGCCTATGCCCATTTCGCGCTGGGCTGGATTGAACAGGGTGCCACCATCGTCGGCGGCTGTTGCGAGGTCGGCCCCGCCCATATCGCGCGACTGGCGCAGGCGATTGTTGATGCTGGACATGAGGTGATTTGATGCTGCCCAAACATGCGCGCGTGGTGATTATCGGCGGTGGGGTGATCGGCTGTTCGGTGGCCTATCACCTGACCAAACTGGGCTGGCAGGATGTCGTCCTGCTGGAACGCAAGCAGCTGACATCTGGCACGACGTGGCACGCCGCTGGTCTGATCGGGCAGTTGCGGGCAACCGCCAACATGACGCGTCTGGCGAATTATTCTCAAGAGCTTTATGGCGGGCTCGAGGCGGAAACCGGCATTGCAACGGGATTCCGTCGTGTCGGCTCGATCACCGTGGCGCTGACGGACGAAAGGCGCGAGGAGCTTTTCCGCTCTGCCGGAATGGCCCGTGCCTTTGGGGTAGAGATCGAGGAGATTTCACCATCCGAGGTCAAGAACCGCTATCACCACCTGAACATCGACGGCGTCACCGCCGGCGTCTTTCTGCCCAAGGACGGGCAGGGCGATCCGGCCAATATCGCGCTGGCGCTGGCCAAAGGCGCGCGGATGCGTGGGGCAATTGTGGCCGAACACACCAAGGTTACGGCGATCAACCGCACGGGGCGGCGGGTCACGTCGGTGGATTGGGCCAGCGGTGATGATGTCGGCCAGATCACCTGCGATATGGTCGTGAATTGCGCGGGGATGTGGGGCCATCAGGTGGGCCGCATGGCGGGCGTCAACGTCCCGCTGCATGCCTGCGAACATTTCTATATCGTGTCCGAGCCGATCCCCGGCCTGACCCAGATGCCCGTGCTGCGCGTGCCGGATGAATGCGCCTATTACAAGGAAGACGCAGGCAAGATCATGCTGGGCGCGTTCGAACCCACTGCCAAACCCTGGGGCATGGCGGGCATTTCCGAAGATTTCGAATTCGACCAATTGCCCGAGGATTTCGACCATTTCGAGCCGATTCTTGAACAGGCCGTGAACCGGATGCCGATGCTGGCCAGCGCGGGGATTCATACCTTTTTCAACGGACCGGAAAGCTTCACGCCCGACGACGCCTATCATCTGGGCCTTGCACCAGAGATGGACAATGTCTGGGTCGCCGCCGGTTTCAATTCCATCGGTATCCAGTCGGCGGGTGGTGCTGGAATGGCTTTGTCGCAATGGATGGACGGGGGCGAAAAACCATTCGATCTGGGCGATGTCGATATATCGCGGATGCAGCCGTTTCAGGGCAACAAGACCTATCTGTTCGAACGTTCCAAGGAAACGCTGGGCCTGCTTTATGCCGACCATTTCCCTTACCGTCAAAAAGCCACCGCGCGCGGGATCAGGCGCACGCCGTTCCACCGGCATTTGCTGGATCAGGGCGCTGTCATGGGCGAACTGGCGGGCTGGGAAAGGGCGAATTGGTATGCCACGCCGGGGCAAGCCCCGGCCTACGCCTATTCTTGGCAGCGGCAGAATTTCTTTGGCAATGTCGGGGCAGAACTGGCCGCCGTGCGCGGCAATGTCGGCATGTATGACATGTCGTCCTTTGGCAAGATCAGGGTCGAAGGGCGCGATGCTTGCGCCTTTCTCAACCACATCTGCGGCGCGCAGATGGATGTGGCTGTCGGGCGGATTGTTTATACCCAGTTTCTGAACGCCAAGGCGGGGATCGAGGCGGATGTCACCGTGACCCGCCTGTCGGAAACCGCCTATCTGGTCGTGACCCCTGCCGCGACGCGGCTGGCAGACCAGACATGGATGCATCGCAACCTGGGCGATTTTAATGCGGTCATCACCGATGTGACCGCAGGCGAAGGCGTGCTGGCCGTGATGGGGCCGAACAGCCGTGCGTTGCTGCAAAAAGTGTCGCCCAACGATTTTTCCAACGATCACAACCCGTTCGGCACTGCGCAAGAGATCGAGATCGGCATGGCGCTGGCCCGCGTGCATCGCGTGTCCTATGTCGGCGAGCTGGGCTGGGAGGTTTACGTCAGCGCCGACATGGCCGGTCATGTGTTTGAAGTGCTGCACGCCGCAGGGCAGGACATGCGGCTAAAGCTGTGTGGAATGCATATGATGGATGCCGCACGGATGGAAAAAGGCTTTCGCCATTTCGGCCATGACATCACCTGCGAGGATCATGTGCTGGAAGCGGGCCTTGGCTTTGCTGTCAGGACTGACAAGCCTGCCTTCATCGGGCGCGACGCAGTGCTGCGCAAGCGTGATGCGGGGCTGGCACGGCGGTTGTTGCAGTTCAAACTGACCGATCCCGCGCCGCTGCTCTATCACAACGAACCTGTGCTGCGTGACGGGCGCGTTGTGGGGTACCTATGCTCTGGCGGCTATGGCCATCATGTCGGCGCAGCCTTGGGTATGGGCTATGTGCCTTGCGCGGGCGAAAGCGTGGATGACCTGCTTGCCAGCCGCTACGAGATTGACGTGATGGGGGTCAAGGTCGCAGCAGAGGCGCAGTTGAAACCCTTCTACGATCCATCGGGTGCGCGGATGAAAGCCTGACCAACCGGAACCAGCGCGGCGCGCGCTATGCGACAAGGGGCAGACGTGCGAGTGTGTTATCAAGGCTCTGACGCAATAGGTGCACAATGCAAGGGACAACCTACCTCAATTGCGCTTGTGGTGCCGTCGAGATGGAGGCCCAGAAAAGCCCGATCTTGAGCACGGAATGCCATTGCACGTCCTGTCGCACAGCGGCTGACATGATGCGGGCGCTGCACGGTGCGCCGCCTTTGCGGGAATCTTCTGGTGGAATACGGATGGTCATGTATCGCAAAGATCGCGTGCGGTGCAGCAAAGGTGCTGCCCACTTACGAGAGTTTAGGCTGACAGACACCACCAAGACCCGTCGCGTCGTTGCGGCCTGCTGCAACACTCCGATGTTTCTCGACTTTACCCAAGGGCATTGGATCGACCTCTATGGGCATTTATGGCCTATCGGTACGCTGCCACCGCTACAAATGCGGACCATGACCGGTGATCTTGATGATCCGTCCATCTTGCCACGCGACGTTCCCAATCTCAAAACGCATTCGCCAAGGTTCTTTCTGCGCCTGATCGGTGCTTGGGCGGCGATGAGGTTCCGCACGCCCAAGATCGACTATGTGCAAGGCATCCTTGACCTGCCCGACCGCTAGCGCAGCACGTAACCGCTGGGCCAGCGCAGGGTTGTTTCCATAACCACCTCTTGTTCGGCGCCCGCTGGCACGCTCAGGTCCCATTCCACGATCCCGCGTGCGCCGTCGGGGTCGCGGCGCGTGGGTTCTGGGACGGCGGTCAAGCTGACCTGCAGATCGTCCTGTTCGGAATAGGGGACAGCATCGCGCAGCAGCACATCCCAATCCTGACCTGTCAGGTTTTCTACCGTCAGGACCGTGCGTTCGACCAGTTGATTGGACGACGAAAACACGCCCCTGTCGCCTGTCGACCTGTCCGGCGTGATCCGCGTGAGGCGTAGCCCGTCCAGCGGACCGAATCCTATGTCCAGATCGGCCCCCGCCGCCAGCAGAGGCAGGTGGCTGAACCCGATCATCGTGCCGTCCGCATGCAGCATCGCGCGACCGGGCAGCAGGATTTCGTCGGTGGTGTTGGTAAATTCAGCCATGCGATAGGCATTGGCATCTGTCATCGGTGTCGCCTCGGCCCAGACATCCGTATCAAAGGACAACTGGTCCAGCGGCAGGCGCAAATCCTCGACCCCGTTGCGGATATCGATGCGGTCTGGATAGACATAGGTCACAGCCACACCGCTGAAATCGGCCTGTGCGGTGATCGGGGCCGTGTCCATCATCGGGGCGGCCATGACGGCGCTGTTGCGCTGCAAGGGCATCGGCGCATCGGCCATGCCTGTCGTTTCGCCCGCCAGCGCGTCTTCGGTGATGATGTGGCGCAGCTCTGCCCAAGCCCCGCCGGGCGCGATCTGGTCGCCGGGGCGCGCGGTGGACAGGACCAGCTGCACGTCTAGCCAATCCTGACTGGTGGCCTGACTGATGACGACCGCGCGGTCGATGTCCAACTGCGGATCGTCGCCCGTGGTCAGGCGCAGGTCATAGACCGGCGACCAGTTGGCAAAACTTTCGGTCGTGTCGATTTCCAGCGTGACCTCGCCCGCCTCGGCGGCATCCAGTTTGAAACGCAGCACCGATCCTTGATCCGTGGGGGCGAGCAGGGCGGCCAAGGCGCGGCGGGCATCGTCCAGCGCGTCAACATCATCTTTGCGCGCGCGGGTGGCGGCCTGCGCCTCTTGTTCGGCAGCAAAGGCGGCGATGCGCAAGGACAGGGCTTCCGCTCCGACCATCTGTGCCAGGGCCTGAATGTCGGCGATGGTGGCGCTGGTCAGGCTTTCGCCCGCGCTGGCCTGCCCAAGGCTTTGCAGAAAGGCGATCTGGTCCTCGGCGGCCTGCGCGCGCAAGCGGATCGCGGCGATGGCGGTATCGCTTTCGCGCAGCACCTCTTCCAGACGGTCAACCTCTGCGAGGGCGGCCAGAATGGTAGGGCTGGACTGGTCGGGCGTCACCGGCAAACGGTCAAAGGCAAGATTGACCGCGCCCAGCCGGACCTGCGCCGGTGCAGCAATGCGCAGCCCGTCAGCAGACAGGCCCTGCGGCAGATCAGGGATGATGATGTCATGCTGGCCTGCGGGCAAATCCAGCGTCACCAGCCGCGTTACGGTCGCAAGACCGGGATAGATCGTGACGGTATCGACACGCGCCTGTCCGGTGATGGTGTCGGCAAAGGCAGGGGCGGCGAGGGCAAGCAAGCTGGTGGTCACAAAAAGACGAATCATTACAAAACTCCAAGGTGTCTGCACCAGAAATATCCTGAAAGACGCTATGTCGCATGCCCTGAAATCAACCATCGGCAGAATCTGACGCATAAAAAAAAGGCGCTGGATCAGCGCCTCTTTCCTGCAGACCTGTCAGGCGATCAGCCTTTTTTCAGACATTCGCGGCCCAGAACTTCGGCGATCTGCACGGCGTTCAGCGCGGCCCCCTTGCGCAGGTTGTCGGACACGCACCACAGGTTCAGACCGTTGTCGATCGTGCTGTCCTGCCGGATGCGGCTGATGAACGTCGCGTAATCGCCCACACATTCGATTGGTGTGACGTAGCCGCCGTCCTCGCGTTTGTCGATCACCATGATGCCGGGGCTTTCGCGCAGGATGTCGCGGGCTTCGTGTTCGTCCAGAAAATCCTCGAATTCGATGTTGATCGATTCCGAATGGCCGACAAAGACCGGCACGCGCACGCAGGTCGCGGTAACTTTGATCTTGGTATCAAGGATCTTCTTGGTCTCGGCGACCATTTTCCATTCTTCCTTGGTCGAACCATCGTCAAGGAACACGTCGATATGCGGGATCACGTTGAACGCGATCTGCTTGGTGAATTTCTTGGGTGGCTTGCTGTCGGTGGGGTTGTAGATGCTTTTGGTCTGGTCCCAAAGCTCGTCGATGCCTTCCTTGCCGGCCCCGGATACCGATTGATAGGTGCTGACGACAACCCGCTTGATCCGCGCACGGTCATGCAGCGGCTTGAGTGCCACAACCATCTGGGCAGTCGAACAATTGGGGTTCGCAATGATATTTTTCTTGGAATAGCCGTGGATCGCCTGCGCGTTCACTTCGGGCACGATCAGCGGCACATCAGGATCATAGCGATATAGCGAGGAATTATCGATCACGACGCAACCGGCCTTAGCAGCCTTGGGCGCATAGGTCTTGGTCGCCTCGGACCCGACGGCGAACAACGCGATGTCCCAGCCGGTGAAATCGAAGGTGTCCAGATCCTTGGTCTTAAGGGTGGTATCGCCAAAGCTGACTTCGCTACCCAGCGACCGGCGGCTGGCAAGTGCGACGATTTCATCCACCGGAAAGGTCCGTTCATGGAGGATGTTCAGCATTTCGCGGCCCACGTTGCCCGTGGCGCCGACAATAGCGATTCGATAGCCCATTTGGCTGGCTCCTTGTTTGCAAGTGCTGCCTCTTACCGCGTCAGTTCCCTAAGGAAAAGGGCCGTCGCAAAGTGTAAATCAAACTGGACAGGGGGGCATGGCAGGGTAAGGTCGCGGCATGACGATCAACACGCCCGATTTCGCCCAACCGGCCCCGCGCGGGCTTTGCACCGATTGCGGCGTGTCGCGGATGGCGGATGCCAGCGCCTGTGGCAAGGCCTGCCAGTTCATCAAACCCGATTACCCCGCGATGGAGGCCCGCGTGCATGGCCGCGCCGCTGGCGCGCAGGGGGACGAGCCGTTCTTTGGCGTTACGGGCGCGATGTATCGTGCGGCCTTGCAGCCTGCACGCCAAGGCGCGCAATGGACCGGCCTGACGACGCGGCTGGCCGAACGGCTGTTGGAAACGGGCGCTGTCGATGCAGTGCTGACGATGGTGGCTGATCCCGCCGACCGCTGGCGCCCGCGCCCTGCAATCATCACCGATGCCGCCGATATGGCCGAGGCGCGGGGGATGCGTATGGGCTATGCGCCCCTGCTGGCCCTGTTGGAACCGGCGCGCGCGGCGGGGCACAGGCGGATCGCCGTGATCGGGATTCCGTGCCAGATCTACGCCTTGCGCGCGCTCGAGGCGCAATTGGGGTTCGCGCGGATCTACGTCATCGGCACGCCCTGTTCGGACAATACCACGACCGAGAATTTCCACGGTTTTCTGGCCCGCCTGACGGACGCGCCCGACACCGTGACCTATCTGGAATTCCGCGCCGATTATCATGTTGAATTGCGCTTTGCCGATGGCAGCAAGCGTCTGATCCCGTTCCTGAAGCTGCCGATCTCGGACCTGCCGCGCGATTTTTTCCCGACCACCTGCCGGACCTGCGTGGATTACACCAACCGGCTGGCCGATATAACCGTGGGCTATATGGCGGGCGAGGGCGAGCAATGGCTGATCGTACGCAACGCGCGCGGGCAGGAAATGCTGGACGGGTTGGGTGCAGAGGTCACGCTGGCCGCACCTGGATCACGCGGCAAGCGGGCGGGGGCGGTCAAAGGCTTTGTCGAAAATACGCGGCTGGCGGCGGGGGGCCTTCCCCTGCGCCGCATGCCCGATTTCATGCGCGGGATCATGGGCTGGCTGATGCCCAAGATCGGGCCGCGCGGGTTGGAATTCGCCCGCGCGCGGGTCGAGATGAAGGCAGCGGAGACGATCCTGCATCTGCGCCGCGAAGAACCGGCCAAGATCAAGAATATGGTTCCCGCCCATGTCTGGAACCTTGCCGCAGCTTACGGGTTGACGCCCAAGGCAGGCGAGATATCAGCGCAGTCCAATGACGATGGCCATCATCAGTGAATACAGCGCGATACCACCACCGGTCAGGTCGGGCCAAGTGTCGCGCGTTAGGTGGTTTGGCTTTCGCAATGCTAGGGCGAAATGCCGCTGCATCAAAATTGTCTAGACTGGCAAGGCCGTCGTCTGGCGCACATTGCGCAGTGCGAATGACGATTGCATCTGCGCTACGCCCGGCAATGTCGCCAGATGCTTGCGGTGGATACGCGCGAAATCCTCTGTATCGCCGGCAACGACCTTGAGAAGGTAATCCGCCGTGCCTGCCATCAGGTGACATTCCAGCACGTCGGGCACTTTCGCCACGGCTTTTTCGAACGCGTCCAACACTTCGTCTGCCTGACCGCTGAGCGTAATTTCAACGAAAACGGTCGTGGGTCGCCCCATTTTGCGTGGGTCCAGCAGGGCGACATATTCGCGGATATATCCGTCCTTTTCCAGCCGCTGCACCCGCCGGTGACAGGCGGACGGCGACAGGTTCGCGACCTCTGACAGGTCCGCGTTGGAAATGCGCCCCGATTTCTGCAAAACAGCGAGGATTCGGCGGTCGATGCTATCGAGGTCCATAGCGTGCAAGATCCTTTCATGAATTGTCTATAATACGCGCGATCCTAGCGCGACTCATACCATCAACCAACACATAATCCCAAGAAGTTGCAACGACACGCATGCACAATGAATCCATAACGCGGGAGGTTCGCAATGCTGATTGGCTGTCCAAAAGAAATCAAACCACAGGAATTTCGGGTCGGGGTCACCCCCGATGCCGCGCAAGAGGCTGTCGCACACGGCCACAAGGTCATCATCGAAACCGGCGCAGGCATCGGTGCGGGGTTCAGCGATGATGATTATATCGCCGCCGGTGCGCAGATTGCGGGGACGGCTGCAGAGATATTCGCCATCGCTGACATGATCGTGAAGGTCAAGGAACCGCAGCCTGTGGAACGCAAGATGCTGCGCGAAGGTCAGATTCTGTTCACCTATCTGCATCTGGCGCCCGACCCCGACCAGACGCGCGACCTGATGGCGTCCGGTGCGACCTGCATCGCCTATGAAACCGTTACCGATGATCGCGGCGGTCTGCCCTTGCTCGCCCCGATGTCCGAGGTCGCGGGCAGGCTTGCGCCGCAGGTGGGCGCATGGACGCTGCAAAAGGCCAATGGCGGGCGCGGTGTTCTGATGGGCGGTGTGCCCGGTGTTGGCCCCGCGCGGGTCGTTGTGATCGGCGGCGGTGTCGTTGGCACCCATGCCGCGCGGATCGCCGCAGGGATGGGGGCAGATGTGACCGTGCTGGACCGGTCGCTGCCGCGCTTGCGCTATCTGGATGATACTTTTGGCGGTCAGTTCAAGACCAGCTATGCCAGCAACGCCAATACGATCGCGCTGGCCCGCGAGGCGGATATGATCATCGGCGCAGTGCTGATCCCCGGTGCGGCGGCACCCAAGCTGATTTCACGCGCGCAACTGGCCGAGCTGAAACAGGGCGCCGTGCTGGTCGATGTTGCGATTGATCAGGGCGGCTGTTTCGAGACATCCCGCGCCACGACGCATCAAGACCCGATCTATGACGTGGACGGTATCATGCACTATTGCGTGGCGAACATGCCCGGCGCGGTGGCGCGCACATCGACCATCGCGCTGGGCAATGCGACAATGCCGTTCATGCTGGCGCTGGCTGACAAAGGCTGGCGGCAGGCCTGCGAGGATGATCCGCATCTGCTGGCCGGGCTGAACGTGCATGCCGGGCGGCTGACCTATTACGCTGTCGGCAAGGCACTGGGCATCGACGTGCTGTCGCCTGCCTTGGCGCTGAAGGCGTAGCCGAAAAGGCCCGCTGCGAGGCGGGCCTGTCGTGGCTTAGGGCCGTTTGGCCAGCGCGTCACGGATTTCGATCAGGATATCCAGTTCCGACGGGCCGGTCTTGACCTCTGGCGCGATGTCATCGGGTTTGTCCGCGATGGATTTGACGCGGTTGACCGCCTTGACCAGCATGAACACCACGAATGCGATGATCAGAAAATTGATCGTCGCGGTGATGAAATTGCCATACATGAATTGCGCGTCACCCAGACCAAAGCTGAGCCCGCTAAAGTCGATCCCGCCGATGATCAGCCCGATCAGTGGTTGGATCAGATCATTGACAAGACTGCTGACGATGGCGGTAAACGCTGCGCCGATGATGATACCGACGGCCAGATCCATCACGCTGCCCTTGGCGATGAAGTCCTTGAATTCGTTTAACATGCGGTGTTCCTTTGGTTGACTCGTTCTGCACATAACTGTGTCAGATTTTAGCAACCCGGTATGATAAAGCCATCGGTTTTCTTGTGGCGCAAGCCGGGGTGAACCCCAGCCTACGAGGGGTGGGAAACTGTAGGTCGGGGTTCACCCCGACACGCGCCCAATTTACCCGCGCCGATCAGGCAAGCTGCCGTGCAGCACATAGGTCAGCACATGCACCACCTGCTGCGGGGTTTCCACCACGGCCAGTGCCGCGGCATCCACCTCTTTGAGCGCATGTTGATGATCCGGCCCATGCATCACGATCAGCGATTTGCCCATCGCCGCCGCATAGCCCGCGTCAAAGGCGGCGTTCCATTGTTTGTATTGATCACCAAAGCGGACCACGACGATATCGGCGGTCTCGATCCCGTGCCTTGTGCGGATCGCGTTAAGCTTCGCACCTTTATGGTCGTGCCAGAACTTATGCGTCTCTGCGCCCATGATCGCCACGCCGCAATCATCTGATGCCGCATGATCCGTGACCGGCCCGGAAAACACGACATCCAGATCGGCGGCCCCCATGGTGATCTGGTCACGCCAGTCGGTGTGGATTTCGCCGGAAAGGTAAATATGCAAGGTCATGGGCAGCGTCTCCTGTGTTTGGCGACACTCTAACGTCTTAACCCCCGCTGGACACCCCCGGTTTGCGCGCCACGATATAGCGTGCAGGGGTCGCGAAATCGCCGCTTTCGACAATCTCGAACCCGGCGGCACATATTGCATCTTCCAATTCTTGCACACTGAACTTGCGCAGGAATGGCGCTTTGCCCAGCATCTGCACAAGCGGGATCACCGCGCCTATCAGGCTCCATTTCAGGCCACGCCCTTTCAGCGCTGCGGTCTTGGATATGAAATATCCTCCCGGCGTGAGCAGATCAAAGACCTGCGCCATACGTCGTTCCATATCAGGCACAAGGTGAAAGAAAGAATGTGCAAGCACCACGTCAAACGACCCAGTTTCCGGCAATTCCCCCGCCACATCAAACCGCAGATCAGCCGCCTTGACCGGCAACTTGCCCCGCGCAATGCGGATCATTTCGGGCGATACATCCGTGGCCAGATAGCTTGTGACATCCGGGGCTAACAGCACGGCCGTCGACCCTGTCCCACAGGCGATTTCCAGCACATGATCGGTCGGGCGCAGATAACTGCGGGTCCGGCCCAGTGTGTACTGGTATGCGGCAGGGTTGCCGATGGCGGAAGCGGCGTATTTTTCTGCCTCGCGGTCCCAGAAAATGGCTGAGTCTATCATCGTATTCTCCCTCAATTGGCATTTTACGCCGATTGCCCTGTCAGACAGATGACAAGTTTAACCGCGCAGAATGCCGCCCGTCGCCTTTGTCACCTTATCGACGATTTTTGCGCTGACCGCTTCGATATCGGCATCCTTCAGCGTTGCGGTCGTGGGTTGCAGGCGCACGGTGACGGCAAGGGATTTCTGACCCTCGCCCAGATTACCGCCGATGAACTGGTCAAAGACCCGCACATCGGTGATCAGCGCCTTGTCGGCACCCAACGCGGCATTGACCAGCGTCAGCGCCTCGACATCTGCACCCACGACAAAGGCAAAATCACGGTCGACCGCTTGCAGGTCGGTTGCCACCAACGCGGGCCGTGTGTTGGTCTTGGACTTGGGCACCGGCACTTCGTCGGGCCAGATCGTAAAGCCGACGGCGGGGCCTTTGATATCCATCTCGCGCAGCACCTTGGGGTGCAATTCGCCAAAGACGGCCAGCACCTTTTTAGGGCCGAGGCAGATCATGCCGTGCCGCCCGGGGTGCCACCAATCAGCCGCACCGCGCAGGATTTGCACCTTGGCGGGGGCACCAATGGCGGCCAGCACGGATTCCGCATCGGCCTTGGCGTCGTACAGATCCACCGCGCGGGATGTGCCATGCACGTCCTTGCTGGCTGTCTTGCCGATCAGCACACCGGTGATCAGGTTGTGCTGTTCGCCCGGCTCGCCACCATGAAAACCGGCACCGACCTCGAACAGGGCCATATCCATGAAACCGCGCGCCTGATTGCGGGCCGCGGCCCGCAGCAGGCCTGGCAGCAAGTTGGGGCGCATATGCGACAATTCGCTGGAAATCGGGTTTTCCAACATCGTCGCATCATCGCCGCCGCCAAACAGCGTTGCGGCCTGCGCATCGACAAAGCTGTAGGTGACGCATTCATTGTACCCCAAGGCCGCCATGGTCCGGCGCGCAGATTGCTGGCGCTGCTGGCCTGCGGTCAGGATCGGTTTGGGCACGCCGGCATCCATGCGCGGCATCGGCTTGCCTTGCAATTTGGTCAGGGATGCGATGCGGGCGACCTCTTCGACCAGATCGGCATCGCCCTGCACATCGGGGCGCCACGACGGCACATGCGCCATATCGCCTTCGAGCCGGAAGCCGAGGGCAGTCAGCGTCTGGCGCTGGGTGCTTTCGGGGATATCCATGCCGACAAGGCTGATCAGGCGCTGCGCATCCAGACGGTAAGCGCGCGATGTGTCCGGCACGGCACCTGCGATGATCAGTTCGGACGCTTCGCCGCCGGCGTGATCGACGATCATCCGCACAGCATGTTCCAGCCCTTCGGGCGTGAAAGCAGGGTCAATCCCGCGTTCGAACCGGTAACGTGCGTCGGAATTGATTTTCAACGCGCGGCCGGTATAGGCGATCTGGATCGGGTCCCAATAGGCGCTTTCGACAAAGACATTGACCGTCTCGTCGGTGCAGCCGGTTACGTCGCCGCCCATGATCCCAGCAATGCTTTCCACGCCGTGATCATCGGAAATGGCGATCAGACCATCCTGCAAAGTATAGGTCTTGTCGTCGAGCGCCACGATCGTCTCGCCACCCTTGGCGCGGTGGACGCGCAGGTTGCCCTGCACCTTGTCCGCATCGAACACATGCAAAGGCCGGTTCAGATCATAGGTGAACCAGTTGGTCACATCGACAAGAAAGCTGATCGGACGCAGGCCTATGGCACGCAGCTGCGTTTGCAGCCACGCAGGGCTGGGGCCGTTCTTGACGCCACGGATCAAGCGACCACAGAACACGGGGCATCCGCCGCGGGTATCATCATCAATCGACACGCTCAGATCAGCGGTGAAAGAGGCAGGCACCGGATCGACCGTGAGGGGTTTCAGCGTGCCAAGCCCGCGCGCGGCCAGATCGCGTGCGATGCCGTATACACCCAGCGCATCGGGGCGGTTCGGGGTGATCGCGATTTCGATCACGGGATCGACGCGCTCAGGCTGATTTTGCGCCAGCCAGTCGGTAAAGGTCTGACCGACCGTGCCTGATGGCAGTTCGATAATGCCGTCATGTTCTTCGGACAGTTCCATCTCGCGTTCGGAACACATCATGCCATGGCTTTCGATGCCACGGATCTTGCCCACGCCGATGGTCGTGTCGATGCCGGGGACATAGGTGCCGGGGCTGGCGATCACGACGGTGATGCCCGCGCGCGCATTGGGTGCGCCGCAAATGATCTGGGTCAACCCGTCCTTGGTTTGCACCTGACAGACGCGCAGTTTGTCGGCGTCGGGGTGTTTTTCCGCACTTTCGACATAGCCGATGGTGAAATCGGCCAGACGTTCGGCGGGGTTTTTCACGCCTTCGACCTCAAGCCCGAGATCGGTCAGGGTTTCGGCGATCAGATCCACCGAAGCATCGGTTTCAAGGTGGTGTTTCAGCCAGGAAAGCGTGAATTTCATCTGTTCATCCAAGAAAACTCATTTGCAAGCGATCTAGCCGATCTCGCCGCAATGCGAAAGGCCCGTAGGGTGGGTTATGACCCACCTTACCGGTGCTTGTGCGCCGCCGCCCATTTGCTGACCGCCCAGGCGGGCAGCAGGATCACCGCCCAACCCGCCGCATTGATCAGCGTCAGGCGCAAAGCCAGATCGCGCGGCATGTCCGATGTCCACATCGCGATATGCGCGCCAATGATGAGGACCAGCAGGCAGGCGATCCAGAGGCGCATGTCACAACTCGCGCCCGGCCAGATCCTCGACCAGTGCGAAATGCTCGAAAACCAGCATCATTTCGGGGTCGAACCCGCCGTTGCGTTTGAAATAGGCTTTGTGATCCTTGCGCCAGCCCAACAGGCTGTCGTTTTCACCCTCGGCCAGCGCCATTTCCTCGGTCACGTCGCAGAAACGGATATGTTGCACCTTGGTCGTGCGGATCACTAGTGCGGGTGTGCCGTCCCAATTGGCGGCGATGTCGCAGCGGCCGACGACGGGCATGGAGTCTGGGTCATCCGCAAAGTCCGACGCCGCCCCGCAGGTCGCGGTTTTCTTGCGCTGCCGGACAAGGCCGATCAGATACTGGCACAGCTCGGGCGTGTCGCCAAATCGGAACGTGCCTGCGCCGGGATAGGTGTCTTGTAGGTCTTCGGTATCATCGGTCATGGCGTTTCTTTCAGGACTGTCGCGATGGTCCGTCATACGCCGTTGCAGGCCAACAGCCAAGCCGCCTAGCTGGGCCGCGCGAATTGCCGCGCCTTTGGGTCCCAGCGCAGCCCAGTATTGCGCGCCAGCCGCTTGCAGCTGTCGTCCAGCCCCATCCGGTTGGACCAGCGCGCCATGGACCGCACGGGGATCGCGTGGATATCACCGAAACCGTCCACAAGAACACATTCCTCTGGTCCGGGGCCGGTGCCATTGTCGCGCTGGCCAAAGACGAAGTTGTTGGGGTTCATGTCGCTGGCGCGGATATCATTGGCATAGATGCGGTGTACTGTGTCGTTCAGCATCGCAATATGGGCTGGCGTCAATGTGCCAGCAGCCGCTTTGGCGCCCAGCGTCTCGCCGACTTGGCGGCCCGGCTCCATCACCCGTTCGGTGATGCAGCCCAGCCCTTCGCTTGTTTGGGTAAAGCCGAACATATGCGCGATGGGCGTGTGAAAGTCCGGCTCTGGATGCTTCAGCATGACGCGCAGGTATTCGGTATATTCTTTATGAATCTGGCGCAGTCTTGTGCCGGGTAGCAGCCGGTCCATGATTCCGTTGAAATTGGTCCGATGCGACATCGAGCCTGCAGGCCGCAGCACTTTGATCAGCTTGGTCGGGTCAAGCGGATGCAGATAGACCGCGCGCTGGACGCCCGTTGCCACCATTTCCGATAATTGCAGAACGCTTGCACCCATAGGGTGAAATTAGGTCAACCTATGGGCTCGGCGCAACCAATGTAACGAAAATATGAAAACTGGATAATGATCAGAACTCCACCCCGATCTGCGCTTTGATCCCTGACCGGAACGGATGCTTGACCAGCTCCATTTCGGTCACCAGATCGGCCAGATCGATTAGGTCCTCATGCGCATTGCGTCCGGTCAGCACGACATGTGTCATCGGCGGTTTGTGATCGCGCAGAAAGGCCACGACATCGCCGATGGCGACATAATCATAGCGGATCGCGATGTTGATTTCATCCAGCAGAACCATGGTGTTGGTTGCGTTCAGGATCAGCTCCTTGGCCTTGGCCCAAGCGGCCTGCGCCATTTCGGTATCGCGGGATTTGTCCTGCGTTTCCCAGGTGAAACCTTCGCCCATGGTGTGAAACGCGCAGGTGTCACTGAATTTGGCAAGGATCAGGTCACGTTCACCCGTGGACATACCTCCCTTGATGAACTGCACGACGGCGCATTTCATGTCATGCGCGATGCAGCGGAAAATCATCCCGAAAGCGGCGGATGATTTGCCCTTGCCCTTGCCGGTATGGACGATGATAAGGCCTTTTTGGTCGGTCTTGGTCGCCATGATCTTGTCACGGGCGGCCTTTTTCTTGGCCATTTTCATCGCGTGGCGGTCGGGGTCATCGGTCATTGGCAGTCTCCTTTGCGCAGATCATAACAGGCCCGCGATGCGCGCGCGCGCGGAATTCGACGCGGGTTGCCACAGGTTGCGGTCGATGGCTTCTTGCAGGCGGGCCGCGATTTCGCGCAGCGCCGGGGCATTGGCATCGGCGATAAAATTGCGGGTGTCGTCGTCTTGCAGAAAGGCCTGTTCGACCAGATCGAAATGGTGGTTGCGCACGGCCCCTGTTGTGGCGGCAAAGGCGAAAAGGTAATCGACTGTTGCTGCAATCTCGAAAGCACCTTTGTAGCCGTGCCGTTTCACCCCGTCGATCCATTTGGGATTGACCACGCGCGACCGCACGACGCGCCCGATTTCATCGTCCAGCGTGCGGATCACCGGCCGTTCGGGGCGCGAATGGTCGTTGTGATAGATCGGGCGCTCGCGCCCCTGCAGGGTGCTGACGGCGGCGGCGGCCCCGCCTTCGAACTGGTAGTAATCGTCGCTGTCCAGAATGTCGTGTTCGCGGTTGTCCTGATTCTGCACGATGGCTTCGACTTGGGACAGGCGTTCCTTGAAGGCCGCTTCCGCACGCTCGCCGCTGGCCTTGGCGCCGTAAGCATAGCTGCCCCAAGCGATATAGGCGGCGGCGAAATCGGATTTGTCGGACCAGATGCGCTCGTCGATCAGGGCCTGCAGCCCCGCGCCATAAGCGCCGGGTTTGGACCCGAAAACGCGGGTAGCATCCTCGCCTGCTTTGGCACGCGCAGCGGCAGGGTTCAGGTCGGCGGGCTCATCGAGGTCCTGCACCGCGCGCGCGGCGCTATCCACCAGTGCGATCAGTTGCGGAAAGGCGTCGCGGAAGAACCCCGAGATGCGCAGGGTCACATCGACACGCGGACGGCCCAGCACGGTTTGCGGCAGCACGTCGAATCCCGTGACGCGGCGGTTGGCGCTGTCCCATGTCGGCTTGACGCCCATGAGTGCGAGAGCTTGCGCGATATCATCGCCGCCGGTGCGCATATTGGCGGTGCCCCAAGCTGTGACCAGCATGGCGCGCGGCCAGTCGCCGTGGTCTTGCAGGTGTTTTTCGATCATCAGATTGGCGGATTTCCAGCCAAGCGCCCAAGCGGTCGGTGTGGGCACAGCCCGGCTGTCGACGCTGTAGAAGTTGCGCCCCGTGGGCAACACATCAAGCCGCCCGCGTGTTGGCGCACCCGAGGGGCCGGGGGGGATGAAATGCCCAGCAAGGGTGGTGAGCAGGGCCGATCCTTCGGCGGGACCGCAGGCACGAATGGTAGGCAGGATATCGTCGTGGATGGTTTGCACAACGGCCTGCGACGCGCGTGGGGTAAACCCCACGACGCCCCGCCCGCCGTCCCGCACAAGACGTTGCGACATGTTTTCGAGGCGTTCCACGGTGTCGCCATTGGTCCGCCATATGGTGCCATCGGCCAGTGCGTCCGGTTTTTCGGGCGCTGGTGCAGCCATATCGCAATCGAGTGGGTCAATGCTGATCCCAAGGTCTGCCGCCAAGGCCCGCAACAGCGAGGCATTGTGCCCCTTACCATTTCCGCGCGGTACGCGGGCGAGTGCTATGGCAAGATCGGTTTCCTGTTGGCCTGTGGGGGATTGCCCGAAGATATGCAGACCGTCGCGGATCTGCGCCTCTTTCAACTCGCACAGGTAGGCGTCAAGCTTGCCCAGATCGGTGTCGCTGTCGCCGGTGAAGCCCACGTCCCGCGACAGACCCGTTGCGTCGGACAGCGACAAAATCTCGCGCCGCAGGTGGGTAACGCGCCGCGGATCGACGCCGGCGGCCTCGTAATATTCGTCGACCAAGGCTTCCAGATCGCGCATCGGCCCATAGCTTTCGGCGCGGGTCAGCGGCGGGGTTAGGTGGTCGATAATCACCGCCGAGGCGCGCCGTTTGGCCTGCGTGCCTTCGCCCGGATCGTTGACGATGAACGGATAGATATGCGGGGTCGGGCCAAAAACCGCCTCTGGCCAGCAGGTTTCCGACAGGGCGACGGATTTTCCGGGCAGCCATTCGAGGTTGCCGTGTTTGCCCATGTGGACGATCGCATCGGCCATCCAGTGGTGGCGCAGCCAGAAATAGAAGGCGAGGTAATTATGCGGCGGGACCAGATCGGGGGAATGGTAGGTTTCGGTCGGGTCGATGTTGTAGCCGCGCGCGGGTTGCACGCCCACGACCGCATTGCCGAAACGGTGGATGGAGAGGGCAAAACCTGCGCCGCTGGCGCGGCTTGGGGCCTCCGGCGGGGATATTTCGGCTCGGAAGAATGGGTCGTCTTCGGGTTGGCCCCAGCGGGTGGTGATCTGTTCTTTGATATCCCACGGCAGGGCATCGAAATACTGGCGGTATGTGTCGAGGGGGAGCAATTCGCCGCCCGCTTTGTCGGCGCGGTCGGTCAGCCAGTTGGTTGGGCCTGCCATGATCTGCGCCATCAGCGCGGCGCTGTCGGCGGGTGGGGTGGTCTGGTAGCAAGCTTCTCTCAATAGTTGCAGCGTGTGGATCGTGGCCGCAGGCGTGTCGAGGCCGACACCATTGGCGAGGCGTCCGTCCTTGTTGGGGTAATTGGCGAGGATCAGGGCGACTTTTTTATCCTTGGTGGGGGTTTGCCGCAGGCGTGCCCAGTTGGCGGTCAGCTGCGTGACGAAATCGACGCGGTCGCCGCGCGCCTGATAGGTGGCGATGGGGCATTCGGTGGCGTCGTCGAAAAACGCCTCGCCCTTGAAGCTGATCGCGCGCGACAGGATGCGCCCGTCAACTTCTGGCAGGGCCACGTTCATGGCGATGTCGCGCGCGGTCAGGCCGTGCAGGCCCTCGGCCCACGACGCCTCGGAGGCACCCGACAGGATCACCTGAAAGATCGGCGCATTGTTGGCCAACAGCGGGTTTTGCGGGCTGTCGTCGCCGTCATGTGGGCTGCCCACCGCAAATGCGGTGCAGTTTAGGATCACATCGGGCGGGGCAATGGTGAACAGATGGTCGAGCGTGGCAGTGCTGACAGGGTCTTTCAGGCTGGCCACGAAGATCGGCAAGGGGTTCAGACCGGCGCGCGACAGGCTGCGCGTCAGGCGGTTGATCGGGTTCAGCCCGCCGCCCTGCACCAAGGCGCGGTAGAAGATGATCGGCACGACGGGCGCGTCAGGGGTCCATGCCGCCTGCGCATTCGTCAGATCGGCGATGCCCGCACCCGGCCAGTAGACGCCGGCGCGTAGCAAGGGGGCAGCGGCGCCGGGTTTTTCGGTGCCGTCCAGCATCGCCTTTGCATAGGCCAGGGCATTGATACTGTTCTGCGGCCCGCCTTCGACCAGATAGGACCAGAGCGCGTCGTAATCTGTGCCGCTGACGGTGGACAACCCGCGCAATTCGGGGTCGGGTTTATCGTCGCCAGGCAGGAACGCCACCGGCACGCCCGCATCATGCAGTCGCGCGGCATATTGGGTCAGGCCGTATTTCCAGTAGGCTGCACCACCCAGCACGCGGGCGATCACCAGACGCGATTTGGTGGCGCAATCGTCCAGATGCAGATCGACCGACATCGGATGTGCCAGATGCAGCATATTGGCCAGCCTCAAGGTAGGCGGGTTGGTCATTTCGGCCCGTGCTTCGGCCAGGGCGGCCAGTTCGGTATCGGCGGCAGAGATGATGACTACATCGGCAGGCGTCTGGCCCAGATCGACCGGTTCGGTCCCGTCCGAAATCGCACCGGGGGTGGCGGCGAGCAGGTGCATCAGCTTTTGCCTTGTGCTAAGAGGCGGCCAAACACGAGGATAGACCCATGGATTACAACGCTGCAGGAGCACCGAAAATGGCTAAAAAAGGCCCCAAGCACGAAGAACACAATGCGCCGGGATCGAAGAAAAAGCCCTTTGGCGCGCGTCCCGACAAGGCCGAATTGCTGGCGCGGATGAAAAAGGCCGCCGAGGAAAAGAAGGGCTGAGATCACAGCCGCTTTTCCATGAAAACCGAACTGGCGATCTCTGAATAGTCGCCGAACGGTCCGCAAGGCGTGAACCCATGCCTTGCGTAAAGCCTGTGTGCTGCATGCAGGATGTTGCCGGTTTCCAGTTTCAGTAGCGGCAATGATAGGCTGCGCGCCTGATCCTCGATCTGGCGCAGGATTGCATCAGCGATACCTTTGCCGCGCGCAGCCTCATCCACGAACATCGACTTGATCTCGCCATAGCCGTCGTAGACCCGCAGCGCGCCGGTGCCCAGAATCGTGTCACCAACACGGCCGGTGTAGAAATGGATGTCGCTGGCCACCAGATCGTCGATGGACAGGTAGAAATTATCCTCTGGCGGGAACAGCGCCTGCATCAGCGCATGGCTTTGCTGTAGCAGGGCTGTGGCCTGCGCATCATGCGGATCTGTGATGCTGACGATGATCATGCTTGCAGGGCGGCGGTGATTGCTGATTGGTTCAAACCAGCCTCGCCGATCACGACAAGCCGAGTCTGGCGGGGGGTATCGCCAAAGGGCTGGTCGAAATAGGTGTCAACGCGCGGGCCGACCGCCTGCAAGGTCATCCGCATCGGTTTGCCAGCGACCGCGACAAAGCCTTTCAGGCGCAGGATGTTGTTGGACTTGATCACAGCACTGACTTGGGCGGCGAAGGCTCCGGCATCGCTCACCTCGTCACGGGTGACGATGAATGACTCAAACTCGTCATGGCCGTGGTCGTGATGATGATGATCGTCGTCGTCATCGTGATCATCATGGTGATGATGGTGATGGATTTCGTGGCGCGATTCCAGATCACCCTCGGCCCCGATCCCCTGACCCAGCAGCACGTCCACGGGCAATGCGCCCATGCTGGTTTTGACGACTTGCACGCCGTCGCGGCTGTCAGCACGCAAACGGGTTGCAAGGTTTTCAGCCTCCTCTGCCGTCAGCAGGTCGGTTTTGTTCACCACGATCATATCGGCGCAGGCGATCTGGTCTTCGAACAATTCCGACAGCGGGGTTTCGTGGTCAAGGTTATCGTCGGCGGCGCGCTGGGCATCGACGGCGGCGATGTTATGGGCGAACTGGCCGTCCTGCACGGCGCGGCCATCGACGACCGTGACGACGCCGTCCACAGTCACCCGGGTCGAAATGCCCGGCCAGTTGAACGCGCGCACCAAGGGTTGCGGCAGCGCAAGGCCGGATGTTTCGATCACGATATGGTCGGGTGCGGGATTGCGCGCCAAAAGCGCCTCCATCGTGGGGATGAAATCATCGGCCACGGTGCAGCAGATACAGCCATTCGACAATTCGACGATATCGTCCTTGGAACAGACCTCTTCGCCGCAGCCTTTGAGGATGTCGCCATCCACGCCCAGATCACCGAATTCGTTGATGATCAGCGCGATCCGTTTGCCGTTCGCGTTTTGCAGCATGTGCCGGATCAGCGTTGTTTTGCCAGAGCCAAGGAAACCTGTGACGATGGTGGCGGGGATTTTGGCGGGCATGGGATGTCCTTGATGGCGGAAAACGTGAGAAGGGGCGGCCGCGGTGGGCCGCCCTCAGGGATGCAGGCTGCGGGTTTAGCCGACGAGGGCGGCGACAATCGGGCCTTCGATGATTTCCAGCGCAAGGAACACGCCCACACCGGCGACCATCGCGCCACCCAGACGGGCGGTGATGGCGCTGGCGTCTGTGGCACCCAGCTTGCGTGTGGCCCAGCCTGCAGCGATGGCGATCAGGTACTGGATCGCGCCCAGACCGATCAGGTAGCCAACCAGCACGCCGCCGCCGATACCACCTTCTTGGCCTGCGATCGACCCGCCAAAGGCTGATCCGTGGAACAGGCCGAATGTCGCAAAGACCAGTAGCGCGGTGGTGGTCGACAGCGCCTTGCCCGACAGAACGATTCCGCCGATGACCAGCAGCGACAGCACGATTGCGGTTTCAGCAAGTGGCATCGCGATGCCCGCATACATCAGCGCGCAGCCGGCCAGCATCGCACCGATATAGGCAGCGGGTGTGGCCAGACGGTTGGCGGTGAAGGTTGCGGCGATGCCCATGGCCGCGACAAAGAACAGATGGTCAAAACCCAGCACCGGATGGCCGACACCCGATAACAGGCCATGGGTGAAGGTTTCCATCGGCAACCCGCCCAGCGGGTGATGCGCAAGGGCAGGCGAAGCGGCAAGGCTGAGGCCCGCGATGGTCAGAATTCTTTTCATTTTCGTCCCCTTTGGATCGACTAAAGGGGGGATTTCATGGGAAGCACGGGCCATACGGCCAATGCAGAACCCCCACGGAACACCCCGTCCGTTGTTGTTGGCCGGGGTTGATCCCCGGTGCATGGCTGGTCTCCTGGCTTGCGGGTCGATGCACCTTGTTGCCTTCCCGGGCGAACCCCAGTGGCGTATTAACAAGGCACTCTCCGCATACAGTCGCGGGGGCGGCTGTGGCTTGGCGCCTCCCTGACAGGATCGGCGCGTCCACATTCCCATTTGATCCCCTGACGCTGCGCGCCGTACGGGGAACCATGCCATACCTTTGTGCCTACATTGGTAGCAGGCGGTCAAGCCCGTAACCGACCTTGGCCGTGTCAGAAGCGCCTCTGGCGCTGCCTCCGGCGGGGATATTTGGGCTCGGAAGATGGGGGTTTCGCAATATCTTGTGGATAAGCGGCAGAAAATCGCCCCATCTAGTCCGGTTTCGTTGACTCGGACCCGCCACAGGCGTCAGGCTTTCTGTCAGGCAAAGAATCAAGGGCAGCGAACCGGTGCGTTTCAGCAAACTGCGATTGAATGGCTTTAAAAGCTTCGTCGATCCGACCGATCTGATCATCGCGGATGGTCTGACCGGCGTGGTCGGGCCGAATGGCTGTGGCAAGTCCAATCTGCTGGAAGCCCTGCGCTGGGTGATGGGGGAACATCGCGCTTCGGCGATGCGCGGCGGCGGGATGGAGGATGTGATCTTTGCCGGTGCCGCCACGCGGCCCGCGCGCAATTTTGCCGAAGTGTCGCTGATCATCGACAATGCGGAACGGTTGGCGCCTGCCGCATTCAACGATGCCGACCAGTTAGAGATCGTGCGCCGGATCACCCGTGATGCAGGGTCTGCCTATAAGGTCGGCACCAAGGACGTGCGCGCGCGCGACGTGCAGATGCTGTTTGCGGATGCGTCCACAGGCGCGCATTCGCCCGCCCTTGTGCGGCAGGGGATGATCGCGGAACTGATCAATGCCAAGCCCAAGTCGCGCCGCCGTATTCTTGAGGAAGCGGCAGGCATTTCCGGGCTGTACCAGCGCCGGCACGAGGCCGAGTTGAAGCTGAAAGGCGCGGAAACCAACCTGACCCGTGTTGATGACGTCATCGACCAGCTGGCCGCGCAACTGGCGCAATTGGCGCGGCAGGCACGGCAGGCGGCGCGGTATCGCGAGATCGGCGAGAGTTTGCGCCGCGCCGAGGGCATGTTGCTGTTCCGCCGCTGGCAAGAGGCAGATGAGGCCTTGCTGGAGGCCACCAACCTGCTGCGTGATCGCACCACCGCTGCGGCGCAAGCCGAGCGTGCCGCGCGCGATGCCACCAAGGCGCGGCAGGGGGCCGAGGATGCCTTGCCCCCCCTGCGCGAGGAAGAGGCGATTGCCGCCGCCGTCCTGCAACGCCTGCAGGTCCAGCGCGATGCCTTGCAGGATCAGGAAGCCCGCGCGCGCGACATGATCGCGACGCTGCGCGCCCGCATCGACCAGCTGACCCGCGACATCGACCGCGAGGCGGGGCTGAACAAGGATGCCGGCGAAACCATCGCCCGGCTGGAATGGGAAGCGCGCGAGATTGCCAAGGCCGGCGAAGGCCACGAGGCCCGGCTTGAGGCCGCACAAGGGGCCGCGCGCGAGGCGGCAGGCGTCTTGCAAGAGGCCGAGGCCGCATCGGCGCAGCTGACCGAGGATGTGGCCCGTTTGGCCGCGCGCCACCAGTCGGCGCAGCGCCTGATCGACGATCACCGCGCGACCCTGGCCAAGAACGAGGCCGAGGCTGTCAAATCCAAGGCGGCCTCGCAGGAAGCGGCGACCGCCTTGGCCAAGGCCGAGGCCGATTTCGCTGCCGCCGGTCTGGCCGAGACTGCAGCGCTGGCATCCGCTGATGCCGCCGAACAGGCGCTGGCCGCCGCCGAAGCCGCCCGTGCCGCAACCCAGACGCAGGAAAGCGAGGCACGTGCGCTACGCTCCGAGGCTGAAGGCGGTGCCAATGCGCTGCGTGCCGAGGTGACGGCGTTGTCGCGTCTGGTGGACCGCGACCGTGCCGAAGGCGGGCAGGTTTTGGACCTGTTGTCTGTGCAAAAAGGCTATGAAAAGGCGCTGGGCGCGGCGCTTGCTGATGATCTGCGCGCGCCTGCGGTGGGGGCGGATGCGCCGACCGGCTGGGCCAGCCTGCCCGATTATTTGCAGGCGCAGGCCTTGCCTGCCGGTGTGGCGCCTTTGGCGGATGTTGTGACTGTGCCTGCGGTGCTGGCCCGCCGGATCGCGCAGATCGGTCTGGTCGATGCCGCTGATGGTGCGCGTTTGCAGGCCGCGTTGCAGCCGGGGCAGCGGCTTGTGTCGTTGGCCGGTGATCTGTGGCGCTGGGACGGGTTCCGGTCAGGGGCCGAGGATGCCCCATCGGCGGCGGCGCTGCGGTTGCAGCAGCTCAACCGGCTGGCGGAATTGCAGCGCGATCTGGATGCCGCGGCGGCCAAGGCACAGCAGGCGGCGGCGGCACATGACGCGCTGACCCGCGCCTTGCAAGATTGCACCGCCGTCGATCAGGCGGCCCGCGCCGCCCGCCGTGATGCCGACCGCGCCGTAGCCGATGCCAACCGCGCCGCCAGCCGCGCCGAGGCGGACCGGAACCTGTCGCAGGGGCGGCTGGAAAGCCTTGGCCTTGCCCTGCGCCGTATCGAGGAAGAAGCGATGGGCGCGCGCAAGGCGCTGGCCGAGGCGGAACAGGCCGCACTGACGCTGGGCGATCTGGCTGCGGCGCGGGCGTCGGTCGAGGATGTCAAGATGACGGTCGAGGCCGCGCGCATCACGATGATGTCGCGCCGGTCCGCATCCGAGGAATTGCGCCGTGAAGGCGACGCCCGCCTGCGCCGCGCGCAAGAGATCACCAAGGAAATTAGTGGCTGGAAACACCGGCTGGAAACCGCGACCAAGCGCAGCGCGGAACTGGCAGACCGCAAGGCCGCGTCCGAGGCAGAACTGGCCGAAGCCTCTGCCGCGCCAGAGGAGATTGCAGCCAAGCGCGCGGAACTGGCCGATGCGATTGCCACCGCGGAAACCCGCCGCCGTGCCGCAGCCGACAGGCTGGCCGGGGCCGAGGCTGTGCTGCGCGATGCCGGCCATGCCGAGCGTGAAGCCGAACGGCTGGCGTCAGAGGCGCGCGAGGCGCGGGCGCGCGCCGAGGCCCGCGCTGATGCCGCGCGCGAAACCATCGCTTATGCCGCAGAGCGGATCATGGAAGCGCAAGAGGTCACACCCGCGCAGCTGCTGGATGCCTTGGGCGTGCCGGTTGCCGACATGCCGCCGGTTGCCACCGTCGAGGCCGAGGTCAATGCGCTCAAGCGGCAGCGCGACGCGCTGGGCGCGGTCAACCTGCGCGCGGAAGAAGATGCCAAGGGGGTGCAGGTCGAACATGATGCGCTGGTGAGCGAAAAGGCCGATTTGCTTGCCGCTATCGCCGCGCTGCGTACGGGTATCGCCAGCCTGAACAAGGAAGGCCGCGAACGCCTGTTGACCGCCTTCGAGCAGGTCAACGACAGTTTCGGGCTGCTGTTCACGCATCTGTTCGGCGGCGGCGAGGCCAAGCTGGTCTTAGTCGAATCCGATGACCCGCTGGAGGCGGGGCTGGAGATCATGTGCCAGCCGCCCGGCAAGAAGCTGAGCACGCTATCGCTGCTGTCTGGGGGCGAACAGACGCTGACGGCGCTGGCGCTGATCTTTGCGGTATTCCTTGCCAACCCCGCGCCGATCTGTGTGCTCGACGAGGTGGATGCGCCGCTGGATGATGCCAACGTCACGCGGTTCTGCGACCTGCTGGACGAGATGTGCCGCCGCACCGACACGCGGTTCCTGATCATCACCCATCATGCCGTCACCATGAGCCGGATGGATCGGCTGTTCGGCGTCACGATGGGCGAACAGGGCGTGTCGCAGCTGGTGTCGGTCGATCTCAAGCGGGCGGCGGCGATGGTGGCTTAAGAACTTTTGGGCCTCCGGCGGGGATATTTAGGCTCGGAAGATGGTTAGAGGCGGTTCAATAGATCAAGCGTCGGCCAGGCATCGGCCGGAAGGCCAAGGCGGGCCTGTTCGGCCTGCACCGCGCTGCGGGTCATAGCCCCGAGGATCCCGTCGATGCCAACTACGTCATGGCCCTGCGCGGTCAGTCGTTCCTGCAACAGGCGCATCTGGTTGCCTGTCAGTGCAGGGGACGGATTGCCCGCGTTATAGGCCGGCGCTCCGCTGAGGCGGGTTGCGAAATAGGCGGCGGTCGCCACATAGACAAAGCTGCGATTCCATTCGAAATAGACGTCGAAATTGGGGTAGGTCATGAAGGCCGGCCCGTTGCGCCCCATCGGCAGCAGGATTGCTGCGGGCAGGGTGGACGGGCCAAGGCTGCCTTGGCGTGCGGTCACGCCCATGGCGGCCCAGTCGCTGACGGGCCGTTTTTGGGTCAGGCCGGTCTGTGACCAGTCGAGGTTCGCAGGGACGGTGATTTCATGCATCCACGGCTCGTTCGGCCGCCAGCCGAGCGAGGACAGCACGTTTGCGCCCGTCATCAGCGCATCTGGGGCAGAGTTTTTCAGGTCGACAACGCCGTCCCCATCGCCATCCATGCCTTTTTCGACGATCTCACGCGGGAGCTTTTGCAGCTGCCCGATTTCACCGGCCCAAGCGCCCAAAGTGGTTGCAGGGTCCATGCCGCCGCGCCGGTAAAGCTCGATCGCGGCGATCAATTGGGGACGGAACAGGTCGGGTCTGCGGCAATCATGCGCCAGCGTCAGCAGGGCGTTGCGGGTGTTGAAATTGCCCTGCACCGCGCCGTAATCGGTCTCAAACGCCCAGAAGGCCAGCAGCACGCCACGCGGGATGCCAAAGCGGTTTTCGATTTCGCGGAACGTGCTGTCAAATCTTTGGCTGTTGCGCGCGCCGTTATCGACCCGGTTCTGGCTGATCAGGTTGCGTGAAAACTGGATGAAATCCTGCTGGAAGACGCCTTGGGACCGGTCAGCGTTCAGCACGGATTGGTCGATCTGCGCCCCTGCGAAAAACGCATCCGCGGTGGCGGCGGGGATGCCGGTGGCCACAGCCTCTGCCTTGACGCCTGCGATGAAGCTGCCGACATCGCCGCCGCAGGTCTGGGCTGTCGCGGCACCCGTCAGCAAAGTCAGGGCGGCGGCAAGGGCAAGGCGCATTGGGTTGGCTCCGGTTCTGGTTCGCCGCGAGCCTAGCAGGGCGGGCAAGGCGTGCAAGATGTAGGCTGCCGGATCGGCGGAAACAGGTCAGGCGGCGATCAGGGCCAGAACCAGCATCACCGCCCATGTTTTCCACAAGACACCCACCGCGCGGTCGATGTCGTCCGGTGTCAGATCATGTTCGCCGCCGGCGTTCACGAAAGGATAATCGCGCAATTGCCCGTCATAACTGCGCGGCCCGCTGAGCGCGATATCAAGGCCATGGGCCATCGCCGCCTCTGGCCAGCCGGCATTTGGCGATCGGTGCAAGGGCGCGTCAGCCAGAATGCCGCGCGGGTCGGGGCGGCGGGTCACGGCCCAGATCATCGCGGCTGTCAGGCGCGCGGGGATCAGGTTGAGCAGATCGTCAAACCGCGCGGCGGCCCAGCCGAAATCGGCGTGGCGTGGCGTCCGGTAGCCGATCATGCTGTCGGCGGTATTGACAATCTTGTAGATCAACAGCCCCGGCAGTCCAGCGATCAGGAACCACAAGGCGGGTGCGATCACCCCGTCGGACAGGTTTTCGGCAGCACTTTCGATGGCGGACCGTGCGACAGCGGGCCGGTCCATGTCGCGCGTATCGCGCCCCACGATCATCGCCACGGCGCGCTTGCCATCGCCGAGCGACAGCCGCAGCGCATCAGCCACCGCGCGGACGTGATCGGCGAGCGATTTTTGCGCCAGCAGTACGGCGATGACCAGAATATCGACGATCTTGCCCGGCAGCGCGTCAAGGATCAGGCCCAAAAGCCCTGCGCCGATGACCAGCCCTGCCAGCACGGCGATGCCTTTGTCCCGCCGCGCATTGCCTGCGTTAAAACGCAGGTCACACCAGCCGATCAGCCGCCCCATCAGGACAGCCGGATGCGGGTAGCGCGACCAGAGCCATTTCGGCTCTCCAAAGATCGCGTCAAGGATCATGCCCAGAAACAATGTCATAATGCGGCCTCCACCTGTGCCCAGCGGTCGGGGGCGGGCAGGCCAAGGCGCAGCCAGTCGCCCGCATAGGGAAAGATGCGTGACCAGACATGGCCTTGTGCCAGCCGGTCTTGCCAAGCTGCGGCGTCATCGACGCGGTACAGCCGGAACAGGGATGTGCCGCCCAGCAGGTCGGCGCCTTTGGCGGTCACAAGCTGGTCGAGCCTGTGGGCGTCCTGCACCAGCCTTGCCCGTGTCGCATCGGCCCAGTGTGGATCGGCCAGCGCCGCTGCCCCGATGCGTAGCGCGGGGCCAGAGACTTGCCACGGACCCAAGAGGTCCGCAAGTTGCGCGATGACCGCGGGATCGCCGATGGCAAAGCCCAGCCGCAGGCCCGCGAGCCCCCAGAATTTGCCAAAGCTTTTCAGCACCACCGTGTTCGGGCGGCTGGCAAGATGGACCAGCGACCTTTCAGGCATCACGTCGCAAAAGCTTTCGTCGATGATTGTGACCTGTGTGGTGAAATCTGCCGCTGACCAGACAGCGCCGTCGGGGTTGTTGGGATGCACGGCGACCAATGCCTGACGCGGCACTGTGCCGATGGTCCAGCCTGCGGCGCGAAAGGCGGCTTCGTGTTCGTTATAGGTGGGGCCGGGGATGCAGACCTCGCCTGCCGGAAAGACATGTGGCAAGGCGGCGATGATGGCAGAGGCCCCTGTTGCCGCAATGACACCCGCCCCCGCAGGCACCCCCCAGAACCCGCGCGCAACATCATGCAGGCGCGCAAAGGCGGCCTTGTCCGGCAGGGCGGTCCAGGCATCGGCGGGGAATTGCGGCAGCGGGTAAGGGACGGGATTGATCCCCGTGGACAGGTCAAGCCAGGTCGCACGGCTGCCACCATAGCGCGCGATGGCGGCATCAAGCCCGCCGCCATGATCGCGCGCAGCTGTCATTCGCTGGCGGGCAAGGGCGGATGGCGGGTGACGAAATGCCCTTTGATGCTTTGTGGCCAGTCGCGGAACGGGACCTGACCTGTCGCACTTTGGGCATGGGCCTGCGCATAGGCCACGATGCCAGCCGCCGCATCCGCGTCTGGGGTAAAGTCACCGAGCGTATAATTCAGCTTGTCAGGGGCCTGAATGGCGATGTTGCAGCCGGATTTGCAGCCCATCAGGCACGACACCCGGCGCGTTTTCACCCCGGCCAGCCCCGAGGCCGCTGCCTCGATCAGTCCTGCCAGCGCTTCGCCGTCGGTCTGGGCCATCGTGCCCGAGTCCCAGCCTTCGCGCTTGCAGGTGTCGCAAATCGTTATCCAAGTTGTCATTTTTTGCCGCCCGTCATGATCAACGCCTTTCAAGCGGATAATCGCATGATCCGCAAGATCAGACGAAAGATACAATCTTTTGCCATGATTGTGTGTTCGTGGATGATGGGTCCGCGCTCGGGGTGGCTGGCTCCCCGTCATCTGGACCCGCCGGTGAGCCAGCAAGGATCGGCCCAATAACATGCATGTTCTGATCATTCATGGCAATGGTGGGCTTGCTGCAACCTGGCAGCGGCATCTGGAAATGCTTGATGCGCAGGTCACGCAGGCGCGCACTAGCGTGGCGGCGCTTGCGGCGCTGGAGACGGTCATATTTGACGTGATCGTGCTTGACGTCATGCTGGACGGTTGCAGCGCGCTTGCCGTTGCCGACATGGCGCAGTTCCGCCAGCATTGGGCCAATGTGGTGTTTGTCACGGATACGACCGTGTTCTCTGACGGTTCTATTTTCGGCTATAGCGGGAATGCGCGCGCCTTTATCCAGACCGCGACCCCGCCTGACGACCTGGCCGCGATCGTGCATCACTACGGCAGTCTTAGCCCCGACCGTGCGGCTGCGAAAGATCGATGACCGGATTGATCGGGAGGATCCGGTTCGGATTGATCGTGTCGTGGCTGTAATGATAATGCCGCACGATATGGTCCATGTTCACCGTCTTGGCGATGCCCGGCACTTGGTACAAGTCGCGTAGGAAACCTGACAGGTGCGGATAATCCGCGATCCGTTTGCGATTGCATTTGAAATGCAGGTGATAGACCGGATCGAACCGCAGCAGTGTGGTCCACAGACGCCAATCCGCCTCGGTCAGTTTGTCGCCCATCAGATAGCGCGACTTGCCCAGCCGCTCCTCCAGCCAGTCAAGACTGTCGAACAGCGGATAGACGGCATCTTCATAGGCCGCTTGCGTCGTGGCAAAGCCGGATTTGTACACGCCGTTGTTGACCGTGTCATAGATCCGGTCGTTCACAGGGGCGATGGCGTCGCGCAATGCCAATGGCCAATAATCGTCACTGTTGCCGGTCATCCCGTCAAAGGCGGAATTGAACATGCGGATGATCTCGGACGATTCGTTGGACACGATGGTTTCGCGCTGTTTGTCCCACAGGATCGGCACGGTGACGCGGCCTGTCATGTCGGGCAGGGCGCGCAGATAAACCTCGCGGGCATAGTCATAGCCGAACAACGTGTCGCCGGTCGCGCCCTTGTCGTCCTTTTGAAAGGTCCAGCCTTCGCCCAGCATGTCGGGATGCACGGCAGAAATGCTGATGTGATCCTCCAACCCCTTCAGCGCGCGAAAAATCAGCGCGCGATGCGCCCAGGGGCAGGCGTAAGAGACGTACAGATGATAGCGCCCCGGTTCCGCAGCGAAACCACCTGTCCCCGATGGCCCCGCAGACCCGTCCGCGGTGATCCAGTTACGGAAAGACGCCTCTGTGCGTTCGAATTTGCCGCCAGATGTCTTGGTGTCATACCAGACGTCATGCCAGATGCCGTCAACCAGTTGGCCCATGATGATGCTCCTTTGTGTTGTACCCGACCTAACCCCTTGGTCGCGGTGAACCAAGGCGAATGACGGCGCAGCGATGGTGCGTCTGCGCACAATGGTGCGTGATCAGTCTTGCAAGGCATCCTGCATGGTCTGGCGCAGTCCGCTCATTTCCAGATCGGTCCATCTTGCGCGGCGACCATGATGGTCGGCAATCACCGCGCCATCGCGCAGTGTGGCGATCACAGCCGGTTTGGTAAGAGCCCCGTCAAAGGTGACAACAACAAGGGATTGACGCGCCTTGCGCCGATAGCGCGCCTTGATCCGGTTCATCCAGAATGTCACTTCCAGAAACTCGATCCTGAACCTGACCGCAAGCTGCGTGGGCAGCGGACGGATGACGTCCTGACAGGACCAGCCGATGAACCGGTCGTCATTGCTGCGGATATCGTCAGATGCCGCCCGCCCGAAAACGGGTGTCTTGTTGCGGAACTTGGCCGTCGGATTGCCTGGAAATGCGTTGCGATAGGCAAAGACGGAAGAGTTTCCAGCGCCATATCGTCTGCCCCTGCTCAACCGCCAGCGCAGGCGCGACCAAGCGTCAAGCCGCGCGCGAGGTGTTGGCAAAGTCCACAGGGGCGCGGTCAGCGTCAGCGCGGCGACTTTTCCTAGGTCGCCAATGATCACACTGTCAAGATCGACATAAACGCAGGGGGTGCCGGGCGGCAATACATCAATCTCGAACATTGAAATCTTGACGGCCAGGCCATTTTTCTTGAAATCGCTGCGATCGAAATCTGGACTGATCGGGTATTGTATCGCCCGGGGGTCCAACCGCCGATCGACCCTGTCCGACAGCACGATGGTACCCTTCAAGCTGGGGCTATGCATATGGGCTTTGCGGATCAGGCGGTCGCAATCGGCGTCACTATAGGCGTCACCCCAGATCATCAGGATCAGATACCAGTCACTCACGCGTATGCCATCCGTTCAGGTTTACGCCCTTGGCCTGCCATATTCCTTGTGGCGCCACAAGATACGTCGGACCCAACACAGGTTACGTCGCTTAACCGTTTGCTCCGTCTGCACGGGCCGTCTATACCGTCAGTCAGACGAAGCCCTTGCAGGGCCAGAACGGTTGGAGACAGGACGGTCGACCCAGACGGGGACCAGGCTGTCGCATCGTCGCACCCGTGGTTTGCGGGTCTCTGGTCATGTCGGGCGAAATGAAATGCGGTCAATCGCAAGCGGCAAGGGAAACCGGCATGAAAACAGGCGTGATGATTTGTGGCCATGGCTCGCGTAGCCAATCGGCTGTGGACGAATTCGCTGTGCTGGCGGAAAAGCTGCCTGCCTATCTGCCCGACGACTGGGTTACCGACTACGGCTATCTGGAATTCGCCAATCCGGTGATCCGCGACGGGCTGGACCGGCTGCGCGCGGCAGGCTGTGACCGGATTCTGGCGGTGCCGGGGATGCTTTTTGCCGCGATGCATGCCAAAAACGATATTCCCACCGTGTTGAACACCTATGCTGCCAAACATGGCTTGGCCGTGAATTATGGCCGCGAACTGGGAATTGACCCCAAGATGATTGCCGCCGCCGCAGGCCGCGTGCAAGAAGCCGTGGATCGCGCCAATGTCAAATATGGCGCGCTGCCGGTGGCGGAAACCTGTCTGGTGGTCATCGGGCGCGGCGCATCCGACCCTGACGCCAACGGCAATGTCGCGAAAATCGCGCGGATGATCCAGGAAGGCATTGGGTTTGGCTGGTGCGAGGTCGGCTATTCCGGCGTGACTTTCCCGCTGGTTGAACCCTGCCTGCAACACGCCGCCCGCCTGCCTTACAAGCGGATCATCGTGTTCCCCTATTTCCTGTTCTCGGGCATCCTGATCGACCGGATTTACGGCTTTACCGATCAGGTCGCCGCCGCACATCCCGGCATTCAGTTTGTGAAGGCTGGATATCTAGGCGATCATCCCAAGGTGCTGGAAACCTTTGCCGAACGTATTCTGGAACAAGACAGCGCCACACCGCCGCCCAATTGCGGCATCTGTGGCTACCGCGCGCAGATGCTGGCGCTGGAGGATGGGCATAACCACACGATCAGCGCCGCCGACCGCAGCCACCCCGCCTTTGGGGCGGTGCCGCCCGCGACCTGCGTTTTGTGCAAATACCGCACGCAGGTGCTGGGGTTCGAGGGCGAGGTGGGCGCCGTGCAGGAAAGCCACCACCACCATGTCGAAGGCCAGGGCGCCAGTGCCCCCGGATCGAACGTCGCCGATTGCACACTTTGCACCACGTTCTGCACCGGCATGTGCCGCCTCGTGGTGCAGGATCAGCATGAACACCACCATCACCACGGGCACGATCACGACCATGACCACCATCACCACGCGCCCTACCCGCATGCCAAACACCCGCATGGGCCGGAAAGCGCGCGCAAAACGAAACCCTGATCCTCGCTTGGTACAAAATACTCCCGCCGGAGGCTCAGGTCTTTGTGCCAGATGAAAGGCCCGCTATTGCGTCCCTACGAGACTGACCCCAAAGCAATCTATACGCAAAGCTTCGCCACCGTGCGGGCCGAGGCGCGGCTTGACCGCTTTGCGGCTGACCTGCATCCGCTGATGACGCGGTTGATCCACGCCTGTGGGATGGTGGAAATCGTCGACAGGCTCGCCTATTCCGAACAGGTGGCGGTGGCAGGGCAGCAAGCCTTGCGCGCCGGCGCACCCGTGCTGTGTGATTGCGAGATGGTGGGTGCGGGGATCATCCGGCGCTATCTGCCCGCCGGCAACGACGTGATCGTGACATTGAACGATCCCGCGGTCCCGGCGCTTGCAGCCAAGATCGGCAATACCCGCTCGGCCGCTGCGGTCGAGCTATGGCAGGACCGGATCGCTGGTGCGGTTGTCGCCATCGGCAACGCGCCCACGGCATTGTTTCACCTGCTGGAATTGCTGGATGCAGGCTGGCCGAAACCGGCGGTGATCCTTGGCTTTCCGGTCGGTTTCGTGGGGGCCGCCGAAAGCAAGGCAGAGCTTGCCCGTGATCCGCGCGGCTGCGATTACATCGCGCTGCGCGGGCGGCGCGGCGGATCGGCCATAGCATCGGCCGCCGTGAATGCGCTGGCTGCGGGGTTGCCCGAGGATGTCTGATGCATGGCTGCATATCGTCGGCATCGGCGAGGATGGGATGGCGGGGCTGGTGCCAGCGACCCGCGCCATTGTCGAAGCCGCCGAGGTCATCATCGGCGGCGACCGGCATCATGTGCTGGCCGAAAACCTGACAGCGGAACGGCTGGCCTGGCCGCATCCGTTTGATGCGCTGATTTCCACGATCAAGGGCCTGCGCGGGCGGCGGGTGGTCGTGCTGGCGACAGGCGATCCTTTGTGGTTCTCGGTCGGTGCGCGGATCGGAGGCGCGATTGATCCGTCACAGATCGTCTATCACCCGCAATTGTCGGCGTTCCAGCTGGCAGCAGCGCGGATGGGCTGGTCGTTGCCGGATGTCGAAACGCTCACTGTGCATGGCCGTCCTGTGGAACAGATGATCGCGTTCATCCAGCCCGATGCGCGGTTGCTGATCCTGACGACGGGGGCGGAAACCCCCGCCCAGATCGCGGCCTTTCTGGCGGCGCGTGGCTTTGGTCAGTCGCGCATGACGGTGCTGGCCGCGATGGGCGGCAAGGACGAGGCACGTTACGACGGGGTGGCAGAAAGCTGGGCGCATGAGGTGCCGGCCTTCAACACGCTTGCGGTTGAATGTATCGCCGCCCCTGATGCGGCCCTGCTGCCCCGCGTACCGGGGTTGGCGGATGATCTGTTCCAGTCCGATGGCACCATGACCAAGCAAGAGATCCGCGCCGTGACGCTGGCCAAGTTGATGCCGATGCGCGGGGCGCTTTTGTGGGACATCGGCTGTGGCTGTGGGTCTGTGGCTATCGAGTGGATGCGCGCCGCGCGCTATGCCCGCGCCATCGGGATCGAGCCGCGCGCGGACAGGCGCGCCTTTGCCGCTGCTAATGCGCTGGCCTTGGGTGCGCCGAAGCTCGACCTGATCGACGGGATGGTGCCTGTCGCATTGCAGGGTTTGGACGCGCCTGATGCGATTTTCATCGGTGGGGGCCTCAGCCGTGAAACCTTTGACGTCGCCTGGGCTGCCCTGCGCCCTTTGGGCCGGTTGGTGGCCAATGCCGTCACACTGGAAAGCGAGGCGGAGCTGATCGCTCTGCACAAGGCGCATGGCGGCGATCTGGTGAAACTGTCGGTGCATCGCGCCGAACCTGTCGGGCGGTTGACCGGCTGGCGACCGCTGATGCCGGTCACGCAATGGAGCCTCGTGAAAAGATGATGGTCATGGACGGGAAGGAATGATCATGCCTCTTGATCTTTGCGACTTCTTTTTTCCAGAAATACTCCGGGGTGAGGCGCGCAAGCGCCGAGGGGCTGCGCCCCTGAAGCGGCTCCGCCGCTTGCCTCCGGCGGGGATATTTGGGCTCGGAAGATGGGCCAAATGACGGGTGTTCTCTATGGCGTGGGCGTGGGCCCCGGTGCGCCTGATCTGATGACCCTTCGCGCCGCGCGCCTGATCGCAGGGGCGGCGATCATCGCCTATCCGACGCTGGCGGGGGCGGCGAGCTTTGCGCGGGCGATTGCTGCTGATCTCATCGCGCCCGACGCCCGCGAGATTGTGATGGATGTGCCGATGTCGGTCGAACGCGCGCCTGCGCAGGCGGCCTATGACGCCGGAGCCGTGCAGATTGCTGCGGCGCTGGAGGCGGGGCAGGATGTTGTCTGTCTCTGCGAGGGCGATCCGTTCTTTTATGGGTCGTTCATGTACCTGTTTGCGCGTTTGTCGGGGCGTTACCGCGTCGAGGTCGTGCCCGGAGTTACGTCGATCACCGCCTGTGCAGCCCGCGCGGGCAAGCCGCTGGTGGCGCGCAATGAGAGGTTGACCGTGCTGCCCGGCCCTTTGCCCGAGGATGAATTGCGCGCGCGCATTGATGGTGCCGAAAGTGTCGTCATTATGAAGGTGGGCCGCCATCTGGCCAAGATCAGTGCGGTCATCGCGGATCTGGGGCTGACGGATATGGCGGTTTATGTCGAACGCGCGACCTTGCCTGACGAGGTCGTGTTGCCGCTTGCGGATGCGCCCGAATGCGCACCTTATTTTTCGATGATATTGCTGACCAAAGGGGCTGATCCATGGCTGTGAAACCGGTTGTTCTGGCGCTGTCCGCCTCGGGCGAGGCTGTGGCGCATCGTGTGGCCGCTGTTCTGGGCGCGCAGGTGCATGGCCGCGAAGGGCGCGTGGCAAAGGCGGATGCGTTCTTTCCCAATGCACTGGATCATGCACGCGATCTGTTCGCTGCAGGCGTGCCGGTGGTGGGGGTCTGTGCTGCGGGCATTTTGATTCGCGCTGTCGCCCCCTTGCTTGCGGACAAGACGGCGGAACCGCCGGTGATTGCCGTGTCCGATGATGGCGCGGTGGTTGTGCCCCTGCTGGGTGGCCATCGCGGGGCCAACCGGCTGGCGGCGCAGATTGCGGGCGCGCTTGGCGCTGTGGCGGCGGTGACGACGGCGGGCGATGTGGCGCTGGGCGTGGCGCTGGATGAACCCCCTGCGGGCTGGCGGCTGGTCAACCGCGCAGATGCCAAGGGGGCGATGGCAGCGCTTTTGTCGGGGGGCGGGACGCGGGTTTTGGGTGATGCGCCTTGGCTGGCGGATTTGCCCGCAGGCGAGGCGGTGCGGCTGTCCTGCACGATAGAGGCGCAGGCCGATCTGGGGGCGGATCATCTGCAATTCGCGCCGCAGCGCCTGACCTTGGGTCTGGGCTGTGCGCGCGATTGTGACCCTGCCGAGATGGCGGCATTGGTGGCCGGGGTACTGGCCGAAGCCGGTGTCGCGCCGCAGGCCGTGCAGTCCGTCAACACGATCACACTGAAAGCGGATGAACCGGCGATCATTGATCTGGCGCGCGCGTTGGATGTGCCGTTGCGCCTGTTCGCGGCGGCAGAGCTGGAGGCGCTGACACCGCGTCTGGCTAATCCGTCGGAGGTGGTCTTTGCCGAGGTCGGCACGCATGGCGTGGCCGAGGCCGCGGCCTTGGCGCAGGCGGGGGTTGAGGCGACATTACTGATATCCAAGCGCAAGACGGCCAATGCCACCTGTGCGCTGGCCATTGCACCGGCGCCGATCACGACACTTGCGGGCCGCGCACGCGGGCGTTTGTCCGTCGTGGGGATCGGCCCGGGGCAGGCCGCGTGGCGCACGCCCGAAGTATCGCGACTGGTGGCCGAGGCCGAGGAGCTGGTGGGTTACGGGCTTTATATCGATCTGCTGGGGCCTTTGGCGATTGGCAAGCAAAGGTCGGATTTCCCGCTGGGTGGCGAGGAGGATCGCTGTCGCTATGCGCTGGAACAGGCGGGGCTGGGCAAGAACGTGGCACTGGTTTGTTCGGGTGATGCGGGGATTTACGCGATGGGCGCACTGGTGTTCGAACTTTTGGATCGCGGGCCGGACCAGATGGGCGTGTCGGATGCCGCACGGCGGGTCGAGGTGATCTGTTCGCCCGGTGTCAGTGCCTTGCAAGGGGCTGCGGCACGGGCGGGCGCACCTTTGGGTCATGATTTCTGCGCGATATCCTTGTCTGACCTGCTGACGCCGCGCGGCGATATCATCAAGCGGCTGCAGGCGGCGGCGATGGGCGATTTCGTGATTGCGTTTTATAATCCGGTGTCGCTGCGCCGCCGCACCTTGCTGGCCGAGGCGCGCGACATCCTGTTACGCTATCGCCCCGCTGAGACGCCGGTGATGCTGGCCTCGTCACTGGGGCGGCCGGAGGAGCATATCCGCTATCGCCGTCTGGATCAGTTGGATGTGGACGAGGTCGATATGTTGACGGTGGTGCTGGTCGGATCGTCGCATTCACGGCTGGCACAGCTGGGGACAGGGCCGCGAATGTATACGCCGCGCGGCTATGCCCGCAAGATTGATGGTGATCTTGCGGCAGGATGACATTTCCGCCTGCCGGCGGGAGTATTTGGGGAAAAGAGAAGATGACCGTTTATTTCATTGGGGCGGGCCCCGGCGATCCCGAGTTGCTGACGCTCAAGGCCGCGCGGGTGATCGGGGAATGTCCGGTTTGCCTTTATGCGGGATCACTGGTTCCTGAGGCTGTCGTGGCCTGTGCGCCCGCAGATGCGCTCGTGATGGATACCGCGCCCATGACGCTGGATGATACGCATGGTGTGATCTTGGCCGCCCATGCCAAGGGGCAAAATGTGGCGCGGGTCCATTCGGGTGATCCGTCGCTTTATGGCGCGATTGCCGAGCAGATCCGGCGGTTGAAGGCGGATGGTATCGATTACCAGATCATTCCGGGCGTGCCCGCCTATGCCGCAGCGGCGGCGGCGCTGGGGACAGAGCTGACCGTGCCGGAAGTTGCACAATCGATCATCTTGACGCGGATGTCGATGAAATCGACCGGCATGCCCGCGGGCGAGACGCTGGAGAACTTTGCGCGTTCAGGGGCGACGCTGGCGATCCATCTGGGCATCCGGGCGCTGCGCGAGATCGAGCGCCAGCTGGTGCCGTTCTATGGTGCCGATTGTCCGGTGGCGGTGATCTATCGCGTGGGCTGGCCGGATCAGATGATCCTGCGTGGCACGCTGGGTGATATTCATGCGCAGGTGCGCCTGGCCAAGATCACGCGCACGGCGCTGATTTTGGTGGGGCCTGCATTGTCGGAAAACCACGGATTTCCTGATTCCGCACTTTATGATGCCGCCAAGCCGCATGTGCTGCGCCCGCGCGTCAAGGCGGACTGACTGGCGCGTGGCTGCATCACGCTGCGGCGCGGCGGATGGCGTTACTTGATTTTTACCTTTGTGTGCGCACACTTAGCTCGACAGGGGGATTCGAATGTATACGTTTTTGCCAGAAGCGGTGCGCAAAGGGCTGGAGGACGCCCGCAAAGCTGCCCTGCGCCGCAAGGATAGGTTGTCAGTACGTGATGGCGATGCAACCCATAGGATCAGGCGGTTGTGGGACGGTGGTTTTGCGCTGGACCTGAACGGGTCCGACAAATTGCGTGGCCATGTCGATATCTATGACGGGCCAAAGCACTTGTATCAATGTCTTGTGGTTTCCGCCGTTGCAGATGACGAAGAACGCGTGTTCGAGTTCAAATGGCTGACGCCAGTTGCCGACCGGCCTGCCGCCGATTTTGTCTATCCTGATTTCGTCCCTGCTGGATTGCTGGAAAAGCGCGGCTGAGGCCGCGCTATTGCAGGTCGCGGAACGCCTGTTGCAGGCGCTGCACGGCGTCTTCGACAACATGACGCTGCGTGGCAAAGTTGATCCGCATGAAGGTTTCGCCGCCAGTGCCAAAGGCCGGGCCGGGTGAGACGGCAATTTTTGCATCATCCCGGATGCGGGCTGCGATCTGGGCGTGGTCCATGCCGGTGCCCGAAAAATCCACCCAAGCCAGATAGGTCGACTGCAGCGGCATCGACCAGACGCCGGGGATGGCGCGCAACCCGTTCTGAAGAAGGTCGCGGTTGGTTTGCAGATGGTCCATCTGCGCATCGGCCCAAGCCGCCCCTTCGGCGGAATAGGCGGCGGTGATCATCGCGATGGCCAGACTGCCGGGTTTGTAATCCATCATCGCCTGCCACGTCTGGGCTTGGGCGCGCAAACCCGCGTTCGGGATGATCATGTTGCCGGTGCGCTGGCCTGCGATGTTGAAAGTCTTGGACGCCGCCGTCAGATAGACGGTATTGTCGGCAAAATCCGGGGCGGCCACGGCCATCGGCACGAAATCATGGTCGCGGTAGACCAGATCATGGTGGATTTCATCGCTGATCAGCAGCATCCCGTTATCGCGCGCAAAGGCGGCAACCGCGCGCAATTCATCGCTCGTCCAGACCCGGCCCGACGGGTTTTGCGGGGAACACCAGATCAGCAGCTTTTCGCGGCCGGTCAGCCGCGTCTTGGCGTCGTCAAGATCCAGCGCATAGGTATCGCCATCGCGCACCAGCGGGCAGGTGGTTACGACACGGCCCGCGCGGGTGATCTTGTGCGCGAATTCATGGTAAACGGGGGTAAAGATCGCGGCGGCATCGCCCGGTTCTGACCACAGTTGCAGCGACAGTGCGATCGCATTGCCCAGCCCCTGGGTCGTGACGATCCAGTCGGGGTCCACTGTCCAGCCATGCCGGTTCTGCATCCACCATGTGATCGCATCGGCATAATCCGTGCTGTCGATCCCATAGCCGAAAACGCCATGATCGCGCGCGCGGTCGATGGCGGCCAGAACGCAAGGCGCGGTCTGGTAATCGCTGTCAGCCGTCCACATCGCCAGCCCGCCGTCTGGCGAGACGCCGAAGAGTTTGTCCATCAGGTCCCATTTGGAACTGTGGGTGTTGCGCCGGTCGATGGGGGTGTTGAATGACATGGTGCTTTTCCTCTGGCTTTGGCGCAGCCTAACCCGACGGCTGCGCTGTGCAAGCGGTCCGCGTTGCATTTCTGATCGCCGCGGCCTAAATGCGCTGGCATGAGTATTCGTCCCATCCTGATTCATCCCGATCCGCGCCTGAAAAAGGTGATAGCCCCTGTCGCATCCATCGATGATGATCTGCGCCGGTTGGCCGATGATATGCTCGAAACCATGTATGATGCGCCCGGTATCGGGTTGGCCGCGCCACAGGTCGCGGTGATGCGCCGCGTCATCGTGATGGATTGCCAGAAAGACGCCGAGGCGACACCCGAACCCATGGTCCTGATCAACCCCGAGATTGTCTGGACTTCGGAGGCGACATCCGTTTACGACGAAGGCTGTTTGTCGATACCCGAACAATATGCCGAAGTCACCCGCCCCGCCGAGGTCGAGGTGGCGTGGCTGGGCCTTGACGGCAAGCCGGAGCGCGCGCGTTTTGACGGGCTTTGGGCGACCTGCGTGCAGCACGAGATCGACCATCTGGATGGCAAGCTGTTCATCGACTATCTGGGTCCGCTGAAACGCCAGATGATCACCCGCAAGATGCAGAAACTGAAACGCGAAATGGCCAGGGGGTAACGACATGGCACTGGATCTGCGGTTCGATGGCGATCCGGTGCTGCGTGCCGTGGCTGTACCCGTGACGGCGTTCGACGACGATCTGGCGCTGCTGGTGGCCGAGATGCTGGCGACCATGTATGCCGCCCCCGGTCGGGGGCTGGCAGCACCCCAAGTGGGGGTGTCACAGCGGGTCTTTGTGATTGATACGACGTGGAAGGATGGCGACCCCGATCCGCAAGCCTTCGTCAATCCGCAGATCATTGCGCGGGCCGACACCACCGCCACGGGGATCGAAGCGTGCCTGTCGATCCCGGGACGCGCCTTTGCCGTCACCCGCCCGACATGGGTGGACATGCGCTGGCAAGATATCGCGGGCGCGGTGCAGCAAGGCCGGTTCGACGGGGTCGCAGCGATCTGCATCTGCCATGAAGACGACCATCTGGATGGTGTGCTGATAACCGATATCGGGGTCGCGCAATGACGCATCGCGCTTATGTCCCGTGGCCGCATCCGGTGTTGCGCATGCCTGCGCAGCCTGTTGCCGCGATCACGGATGAGATCCGCGCGCTGTGGGATGAAATGATCGTGGCGATGGACACGATGCCCGGTGTCGGCTTGGCTGCACCCCAACTGGGTGTCGGGCTGGCCTTGGCGGTCGTCGATGCATCTTCGGCAAGAGGACAGGCGGTGCGCATGGCGAACCCCGAAATCCTGCACAGTTCGGTGGAATTCCGCGACCATGAAGAAGGCTCGCCCAACCTGCCCGGCGTCTGGGCGCGGATCAGTCGCCCGCGTGCGGTGACGGTGCGGTTTCTGAACGCGGATGGCGAGGTTGAACACCGCGATTTCGTCGGCCTTTGGGCGACGTCGGTACAGCACCAGATCGACCATTTGGCGGGGCGGATGTTCTTTGACCGCATGACCAAGGTGCGCCGTGATATGCTGATCAAGAAAGCACATAAAATCGTGGCTAAAGCTGCGATATAATCCAAGGAAAGCACCATGCGCATCATCTTCATGGGAACGCCGCAGTTTTCGGTTCCGGTGCTGGATGCGCTGGTCGCGGCAGGGCATGATATTGCCGCTGTCTATACCCAGCCACCGCGCCCCGCTGGCCGTGGCAAAAAGGATCGCCCGCAAGCGGTGCATCTGCGGGCCTTGGAACTGGGCTTGCCGGTCCGCCACCCAGTCTCGTTGCGCAATCCGCAGGCGCAGGCGGAGTTTGCCGATCTGAACGCTGATATCGCCGTCGTAGTGGCCTACGGGTTGATCCTGCCGCAGGCGGTGCTGGATGCCCCGCGTCTGGGGTGCCTGAATATCCACGCCTCGCTTCTTCCGCGCTGGCGCGGTGCGGCCCCGATCCACCGCGCGATCATGGCGGGGGATGCGCAGACTGGCGTCTGCATCATGCAGATGGAGGCGGGGCTGGACACCGGCCCTGTCTTGCTGCGCGAAGCGACCGGTATTGCGCCCGATGACACGACAGGTGCCCTGCATGACCGGCTGTCCGCGATGGGCGCGCTATTGGTTGTCGAAGCTTTGCGCCGTTTGCCCGATCTGACACGGGAGCCCCAGCCCGCCGAAGGCGTCACCTACGCCGCCAAGATCGACAAGGCCGAGGCGCGTGTGGACTGGGCGCAGCCCGCAGCATCCGTCGCCCGCCAGATCAACGGGCTGTCGCCGTTTCCGGGCGCGTGGTGCGATGTGGCGGGCGAACGGGTCAAGCTGTTAGGCGCTGTTGAGGCGCAGGGCGATGCCGCCCCCGGCACGGTGCTGGACGGGTTCACCATCGCCTGCGCCACAGGTGCTGTCAGAATCACCACCGCACAACGCGAAGGCAAACGCGCGCTGCCAGTGGCAGAGGTGCTGCGCGGGTTGGCCTTGGGCGACAGACTGGCTTGATCGGCCGCGCGGGCTGCGCTAGCACTATATCGTGGCGATGGCGTCGCTACCTCTGGCTTTGTCCGTCCTGAACGCCGGGACCTTTGAGGAAAGGGTCCGCCATGACAGCGCGTCCACATTTCTATAAATTCCACCAAGGTGAAAAGACCCTGCCATTCGCCCCTGCCGAATACGAGGCACGGCTGGCAGGCCTACGCGCGACCATGGAAAAGGCCGGGGTCGAGGCGGTGCTGTTCACCTCGATGCAGAACATCGCCTATTATTCTGGCTTTCTGTATTGCAGCTTTGGACGCCAATACGGGCTGGTCGTGACGCCAACCGATTGCGTGACGATCAGCGCAGGTATTGACGCGGGCCAGCCTTGGCGGCGGTCCTATGGCGATGCGATCACCTATACCGATTGGGACCGCAGCAATTATTGGCGCGCGGTGCGGTCAGTGACGGGCTTGGGCAAGGTTTTGGGCTACGAATCGGACCATTTGACCGTGGCGATCCGGCTGGCGCTGCGTGACAATCTGCAACCGTCACGTCTGGTCGATCTTGCGTCAGAGACGATGGCGCAACGGATGCGCAAATCGCCTGCCGAACTGGACCTGATCCGTGCTGGCGCTGCCGTGGCCGATGTCGGCGGCTATGCGATCCGCGATGCGATCAAACCGGGCGTGCGCGAGATTGACGTGGCCATGGCAGGGCGCGACGCGATGGAACTGGAAATCGCGGCACGGTTTCCGCAGGCCGAGTACCGCGATACTTGGGTCTGGTTCCAATCGGGGATCAACACCGATGGCGCGCATAACCCTGTGACGTCGCGCAAGCTGGAAAAGGGTGACATCCTGTCGCTTAACACTTTTCCGATGATCAGCGGCTACTACACTGCCCTTGAACGGACCTTGTTCGTGGGTGAGGCCGATGCTGCCAGCCTCGCCATCTGGGAAGCGAATGTCGCCGCCCATGAATACGGCATGTCCCTGCTGGTGCCGGGGGCTGTCTGTGCGGATGTGACTGCCAAGATCAATACCTTTCTGGCTGACCGCGATCTGCTGCAATACCGCACCTTTGGCTATGGTCATTCCTTTGGCGTGCTGTCGCATTATTATGGCCGCGAGGCGGGGCTGGAACTGCGCGAGGATATCCCCACCGTTCTGGAACCCGGCATGGTCATTTCGATGGAACCGATGCTGACGATCCCGCATGGTCAGCCCGGCGCAGGCGGATACCGCGAACATGATATTCTGTTCATTACCGAAGACGGGAACGAGGATATCACCCACTATCCCTATGGTCCGGCCTTTAACATCGTCGGGTGACATCGGCTGAAACCAGCCTATCCGCGCCCTTTGCGGGGGAAACTGTCACGAAAAGTCACAATGTGTCGATCATTGGCACTTTTTGCCTGTCATGCGTTCCGTTTTCTGTGGGCGCGGTGCTAACACCGCGCCTGACACAAAAGGAATGCTGAATGATCTTGTCGCATGATATCAGTCGCCGCGCTTTCGGCGCGATGGTGCTGGGCAGCACGGCCGCCGCTTGTGCGCCGCAAATCGACGATGCCATCGCCGAACCTGCCTTGCCAGCGCAGGAAGACTGGGTCGAAGGCTATGGCCCGATCCTTGACGCCGGTTACAACCTGCCGGGTATTCCTGCGCGTTACCTTGAAGGCGTGAACCGCCGGATCACGGGCCTTTATCAGGGCGAGGCGCCGCCAAATTCGCTTGATGTCGATCCCTATGCCAAGTTTCTCTATCATGTGAAGGCCGATGGCACCGCGACACGCTATCCCGTGGGCGTAGGGCGCGCGGGCCGCTCGATCCGGGGGCGCGCGACCATGCAATTCATGCGCGCATGGCCCGGCTGGACGCCGACGCAGAACATGCTGCGCACCGAACCCGAGGTGTACGGCGATTTTCGGGCCGGTATCCCCGGCGGGTTGCGCAGCCCGCTGGGTGCGCGTGCGCTGTATCTGTTCCGAGGCGGGCGCGACACCTTCTACCGCATCCATGGCACCAATGACCTTCCGTCGATCGGCAATTCGGGGTCTGCGGGATGTATTCGCCTGTTCAATCAGGACATCATCCATCTGTACAACCAGATCACAGCGCCGATGCCTGTGCTGATCCGGTCGCCCGCTGAATCGCTGCGCGTCGATCCTGAGAATTACGACCGTGGCATGGAACTGCCGCCCACAATGATCGCTGCTGAGGAACTGATCGGCCCTGATGCCGAGGCGGCGAACCGCCCGCCCGATCTTGACGCATTGTCGCCGGGGATGATTTGACGCGCTACAGGCGGATCACATAATCCTTGATGGTCGTCTCGACGACCTCCCATGTTCCGGTGAAACCGGGGCGGATGATATAGCTGTCGCCTGTGGTCAGCATGATTGGGGCGTCGCCGTCGGGCGTGATGATGGATCTGCCCGCCGTCAGGCTGAAATATTCCCATTCGTCATAGTGGACCCGCCATTTGCCCGGCGTCGATTGCCAGATGCCGGCATAAAGCCCGTCTGCATCCTCGATATTCCACGTGGTGAACACCGGATCACCCGAAATCAGCCTTTCCGCGCTGGGGCGGCTGATCTCGGGGGTGATGCCATCTGCGGTGACCTGCGCGATGGTGGCTGGCATGTTGCGGCCCTTTCATGGCAAAACTGCCGCAGACTGGCTGGGTTTGGAACGCTGTGTCAAGAACCTGCAAAGCGCGTGATGATCCGGCAAAGGTATGAACCGCATGGGTAACATCATTGCAGACGGGCTGCTGTTGCCCATCCTGATCCTTGCGCTGCTGGGCTTTGGCGTGCCACGCTTGATGGCGCGGTTGCTGCCCGAAGGCGTGCCTGCCCTGCTGGCCAATGCGGTCCTGTCGGCGCTGGTGATGTGCATCCTGAGCGCGGTTTTCTTTTTCGGCCTTTATGTCTGGCAGGGCGTGCCTGCGCGGGACTTGCTGGCCAATGGGTTGAGGCAGACTCTGGTCACCTTTGGCGGTTTGGGCGTGATGGCGTCGATGATCTGGACACCGATCATGGTGCTGTCGGTTGCCGGTCTGCCGCGCAAATGGGTCCACAAAAAATGGTAATGGGCCGGGGCCATCTTGGTATTGACCAAAGCGGCATTACTTAACAACAGAGCGTGACAGGACGGGATAAAACGACATGGCCTTCATCAAGCTGGTGATTTTCGGGTTCATCGCATTGACGGTGATCTATTGGTCCATCGCGATCTATGCCCGGTCTGTGCGCAAGGAACGTCTTGAAAAATCCTTTGATGCCGCCAATCCGAGTAGTACCGACCGCGCCGCGCGCGATGCATTTGTCACGGCGGGCATGACAGCCTATAACGCGTCGGTCCGCCCGAAACTTCTCGGGCTGGTCTATGTGGTGCCGACAATTGTGATCGGGTCCATCATCTATTTGATTAACATGAACTGAGGATCGCCATGGCCCGCGTCAAATTCGTCTTTCGACTGCTGGTGCTGGCAGGGGTGGCGATGTTTCTGCATTATGTCCTGCCACAGCATGACGTGGTCAAAGTCACATCGACCGAGGTGATCCGCACAGATCTGGGGTCTTTCAACCGGATCTTCTTTGCCAGCGGGGACAGCGGGTCCGCGACACCCGACACCCGCGATTTGCGGTTGATCAATACGCAAAAGCAGAACACCTATATCTTGGGCTTCATCCAGCGCGACACATCGCGTGTCATGGTGTACCGCAACGAAGATACGGGTTGGATCTGGCCGCCCTATTTCAAGTTCAATTCCGCCGACCTGCAGGCCGAAGCCGCCAATCTGACCCGTGGTGACGCATGGGTCGTGGTCACGCATTATGGCTGGCGTAACCGCTGGCTCAGCATCTATCCGAACGCCGTGGGCCTGCGCGTGGTGGACAGCCCCGATGTGACGATCATCCCGTGGTTCAACATTGCCTTTTTCGTGTTCCTGCTGATCGCGGTCGTGTTCCTGCGCGCCATGTGGCGGCAGTTGTGGGAACGCGCGGTCGATCCGGTGATCGATGCCGCGACGCATCATATTGACGCGGCGCAGGCCGACCTGGCCGAACGCCGTGGCCGGTGGTTTGGGCGCAAATAGCTATTCGCCGTAGGGAATCCAGATATTCTTGACCTCGGTCGCCGCCGCCAGCCAGTCGCGCGCGGTGGGGGTGACAGCCGTGCCGTTGTTGACCCATGTCCGCTTGAGATTGCTGGCGCTGCCCTTTTCGATCAGGCCCGAAATATCCGCGCCCGAAAACGACCAGACGGCATCAATGTCCTGATGCTTGGCGGCATGGCCCGCCAGATCGGCATGATCGCCGGTCAGGATATTGACGACACCGGCCGGCAGGTCGGATGTCTCTAGGATCTGATAGATTTCCGCCACCATCAGCGGGAAGGGTCCGGAAGCGACCAAGGTCACGCGGTTGCCCATGCTGATCGCTGCGGCCATCGGTGTCACCAGCCCCAGCAGCGGGGTCGCATCCTCGCAGAAAACGGCAATATTGCCGACCGCTTCATGCATGGCGAGTGCCACGCCGCGGATCGGCACGCCGTGGACCTTGCCTTCGTATTTGTCGGCCCAGGCCGCAAAGGTGAACAGCGCGCGGATCGTCTGTTCCACTTCGGCCGTTCCGGATTTGCCGGTCAGGTCCTTGACGCGCTTGGCCAGTTCGTCTTCCCGCGCCGACAGGTTTTCCGCGATGTAATACAGGATCTGCGCGCGCAGATGGCCGGTGAATTTCGACCAGCCTTTCGCCGCATTCATCGCCTCGACCGCGTTGCGCAGGTCCTTGCGGTTCGCCTCGGCCACATGGCCCAACAATTTACTGCGCGGGCTGACCACCGCGCGCGAATAGCCGCCATCGGGCCGCGCCTGTTTGCCGCCGATATAGAGTTTGGCGGTCCGGTCCAGCGGGTCGGCGGGGCTGCCGTCACTGCTGGCAAAGGCCGCGATGCGCTTGATTGGCTTGGCGCTGGCGATAGGCCGCGTATAGCCTGCCAGCCCTTCCCAGCCGCCTTCGCGCCCGAACCCGGATTCGCGCACGCCGCCGAAACCGGCGGCGGCGTCCATCATATTGGTCCCATTGATCCACACGATCCCCGCCACCAGTTTCGGCGCGATATCGAGGGCTAGGTTGATATTCTCCGACCAGACCGAGGCCGCAAGGCCATAGCGCGTGTTATTGGCGATCTCGACCGCCTCACCCGGCGTGCGAAAGGTCGTCGCGACCAGCACGGGGCCAAAGATTTCCTCCTGCATCAGATGCGATGCGGGCGATAATCCGGTGATCAGGGTGGGGGGATAGAAACAGCCCTCCGGCGCTGTGGTCTGATAGGTCTCGCCTTCGGTATTGCCGCTGACCATCGCGGTGATCTGCGCCAGCTGCACCGGGTCGACAATCGCGCCGATGTCGATGCATTTGTCCAATGGATCGCCAATGCGCAGCCCGTCCATCCGCGCTTTCAGCTTGGCATAGAACCGATCCGCGATCCCTTCTTGCACCAACAGGCGCGATCCGGCGCAGCAGACCTGCCCCTGATTGAACCAGATCGCATCGACCAAGCCTTCTACAGCGCTATCCATATCGGCATCATCGAACACGATGTAAGGCGACTTGCCCCCCAGTTCGAGCGACAGCGCCTTGCCCGTCCCTGCCGTGGCTTGCCGGATCTTGCGGCCCACGTCTGTCGAACCGGTAAAGGCGATCTTGTCGACATCCGCCGCGACCAGCGCCGCCCCGGTTTCGCCGTCGCCCATGACGATGTTGACGACACCGGCAGGCACCCCCGCCTGCGTGCAGATATCGGCAAAGACCGTCGCGGTCAGCGGTGTATATTCGGCGGGTTTTAGCACCACGGTATTGCCCATCGCCAGCGCCGGCGCGATTTTCCACGCCAGCATCAGCAGCGGGAAATTCCACGGGATGATCTGGCCGCAGACGCCCAGCGCCTCGCGGTCGGGCAATTCGTCCTGCATCAACTGCGCAAATCCCGCGTGATGATAGAAATGCCGGATCGCCAGCGGCACGTCGATGTCGCGCGCCTCCCGGACCGGCTTGCCGTTATCCAGCGTTTCCATCACGGCAAGCAGGCGCGCATGTTTCTGCATCAGCCGCGCAATGGCATAGAGCACACGGGCGCGTTTGTGGCCGGATTTGGCCCAAGCGGGCTGCGCCTTGCACGCAGCGGCAACAGCGGCGGCGATATCATCGGCACTGCCTTTTGTGACACCGGCCAGCCTTTCGCCTGTCGCGGGGTTGGAGGTGGCGAAATCATCGCGCGCGGGCGTCCATTTGCCGCCGATGAAATGACCGACCAGATTGTCACGCGCGCTCAGCCAGGCCAGCGCCTCTGCCTTGCTCTCGGGGGCGGGGCCATAGTCCATCGTGGTAAAGATTTCCTTGATATTCATGGCGAAACCCCTGTCCTCGCTTTGTTCAAAATACTCAATCCCGCCCTAACCGATGGCATGCCGCCACTGGGCGGAATAGGCCCCGGTGACGTGATGGTCGAGTTGCCGTTCGATATCACCCAAAAGGCTGGACGCGCCAAAGCGGAACAGATCGGGCTGCAACCAGCGGTCGCCCAATTCGTCCTTGATCATCGACAGATACACCAGCGCGTCCTTGGCCTTGCTGATGCCACCAGCGGGCTTGTAGCCGACCATCACGCCGGTGCGGTCGTGGTAATCGCGGATCGCGCGGATCATGGTCAGGGTGACGGGCAGGGTCGCGTTTACGGGTTCCTTGCCGGTCGAGGTCTTGATGAAATCCGCCCCCGCCATCATGCAAACCAGACTGGCGCGCGCGACATTGCGCAGGGTGCCCAGCTCGCCCGTGGCAAGGATCGCCTTGACATGGGCATCGCCGCAGGCGGCGCGCATTTGCTGCATTTCATCATAAAGTGCCGTCCAGTTGCCGGTCAACACATGGCGGCGGCTGATGACGATGTCGATTTCCTGCGCGCCTGCGGCGACGCTTTCGCCGATCTCGGCAATGCGCAGGTGAAACGGCGACAGGCCCGCCGGAAAGCCGGTGCTGACAGCAGCAACCGGAATGCCAGAGCCTGCAAGCGCATCAACGGCTGTGGCGACCATGTCGTGATAGACGCAAACGGCCCCCGTGGTCAGACCCTGCATGCCAAGCGCGTCCAGAATATCGGCGCGTACCGGCTGGCGCGCCTTGGCACACAGGCGGCGCACGCGGCCCGCGCTATCGTCGCCCGACAGGGTGGTCAGGTCCATCAGGCTGACAGCCTTGCACAGCCACGCCGCCTGATAATCCTTTTTCACACTGCGCCGCCCCGGCAGGCTTGCTGCGCGCCGTTCGATGGCCGATGTATTGGCCTGCACCGCCGAGACCCAATCAAGGTCGAGTGGCGTGCCCGCGTTGCGGGCAAGGTGCAGTTGCGGCAGATGCGCGACAGCGGGCGGGGTCGTGGTTTGGTGCAAGGGGGCCTCCTGCATTGCCCGGGAAACGTGGCACTTTGCCGATGACTTGGCAAGTTTTGACCAATTGGTCAAACACTATGATGGCTGGACGACCTGACGTTGCAGTTTCTGGCGGTATTGCAGTGGTGTGTCGCCATAGGCGGCGCGGAACAGCTTGTGGAAATGCGACATGTTCGGGATGCCGCAATCTGCGGCGATCTGGCCCACGGTTTCGGCGTCGGTGGTCAGCGCGCGGGCGGCATGGTCCATGCGGATACGGTTGATGTAATCGGACGGCGTCATGCCGAAATGCTTGCGCATGCTGCGGCTCACATGCGGATGCGCCTTGCCGGTCAGTGCGACCAGCCCCGTGGCGCCATCACGGAACACAGATGGATCGCGCGCGGCGCGGCAGGCGCGGATCAGCCAGTCGGGGGCATCGGCGGGATAGATGTCTGTGGTCAGTTCGGCGCAGAGTGGCAGGAGAAACGCCTCGGCTGCGATGGTGTCGCAGCGGCTGCGTTCCAGTTGCACGGCGGCATGGTTGAGTGCGGCCAGTTCGCGCATGTCGCGGTGGTGCTGCGCGATGCCTTTGCCGGACCAGAACAGATGGCCCGCCAACGACGGATGCCGGTCCGCCAGCGCCTTGACCAGTGCCGGATGCAGGCAGAGCGAGACAACCAGCGCATGTTCGCCGCGCCCTTGCAGCGCATGGGTCTGGCCGGGGCTGAGAAACACGACGCTGCCTTCGGCCAGCGTTTGCGTGCCTTCGGGCAGGTGGTGGCGGACCTTGCCATTCTGCACCCAGAACACTTCGTAAAAATCATGTCCATGCAGCGCGCGCGGGCGCTCTGCCGTCAAGGTGGCCCTTGTCAGGTGGACCTGCGCATTGGCGCGCAGAATATCGGCATGGCGCAGGATGGCGTTCATGGTGACAAACTAGCACAGGCTTTTCTGCGGCGCAGCATGAATTCTCGGCTGGATCTGCGCGTGACAAGGGCATCTGCGCGGTTTATGTCGCTGCCCAGACAGCAAGGGGGCCTGCGCCATGAGTTTCGACCGTTCCATCAAGATCGCGCCGTCGATCCTGTCGGCTGATTTCGCCAATTTCGGCGCGGAATGTCGCGCAATCGAGGCGCAGGGCGCCGATTGGGTCCATGTCGATGTGATGGACGGGCATTTCGTGCCAAATATCACCTTTGGCCCCGCGACCTGTGCCGCGATCCGGCCCCATATCAAGGGCGTGATGGATGTGCATCTGATGATCGCCCCTGTCGACCCCTATATCGAGGCCTTTGCCAAGGCCGGTGCCGATATCATCACCGCCCATGTCGAGGCGGGACACCATATCCACCGCACGATGCAGGCGATCCGCGGCGCGGGGGCCAAGGCCGGTGTGGCCTTGAACCCCGCAACGCCCGCCGCCGCCGTGGAATATCTGCTCGACATGGTCGATCTGGTCTGCGTGATGACGGTGAACCCCGGCTTTGGTGGGCAGAAGTTCATTCATAGTCAGGTGGACAAGGTCCGACAGCTGCGCGCGATGATCGGTGATCGGCCCATCCATATCGAGATCGATGGCGGTGTTGATCCCACGACTGCGCCGCTGGTGGCTTCGGCAGGGGCTGATGTCTTGGTCGCAGGGTCGGCGGTGTTCCGCGGCGGGTCAGTCAGCGATCCGGCTCCTTATGGTGCCAATATCCGCGCGATCCGTGACGCGGCAAGGGCGTAGGGGGCCGCCGCCCCCGCCCTGCGGGCTCCCCCGCGGATGTTTTTACTCTGAAGAAAGGCCCGCGCGGTACCATGTGGCGAGCGTTGTGCGGTCTTCTGGCGGCAGGCCGGTGATGTTGGCGGGCGGCATCGCGTGGCTGATCCCCGATTGCAGATAGATCGCGCGGGCGTGGTGGGCGATATCGGCTTCGGTTTCCAGAAACACGCCCTTGGGCGCCCATTGCATGTTGCCCCAGACCGGTTCGCGTGCGTGGCACATCGAACAGCGCCCGATCACGATGTCATGCGCCTCTTCGAACCCCGCGGCACTGGCGAAACGCTGCTCGTAAGGGGTGAGCGCGCGCGCCTCGGCGTCTTCATAGGTGTCGTGGCCGGGGAAGGTCGACAGCCATGCGATCACGATGAAAAGCATGACCGTGACCGCCCATGTCCATGTGGGCTTGCCTTTGCGCGCATGCATGGAGTTGAAATAATGCCGGATGGTGACGCCCATCAGGAACACCAGTGCCGCGATGATCCACGCGTATTGCGTCCCGAAGGCCAGCGGATAATGGTTCGACAGCATCAGGAAGATCACGGGCAGCGTCAGGTAGTTGTTATGGGTCGATCGCAGTTTCGCGATCTTGCCGTATTTCGGATCGGGTTTGCGCCCCGCCTTGAGATCGGCGACCACGATCCGCTGGTTGGGCATGATGATGACGAACACATTGGCCGTCATGATCGTTGCGGTGAAGGCGCCCAGATGCAGCAGGGCCGCACGCCCCGTGAAAACCTGATTATACCCCCAGGACATCACCACCAGCAGCGCGAAAAGCAGCAGCATCAGTACCGTCGGCTTTTCGCCTAAGGGGGATTTACACAACAAGTCATAGATCAGCCAGCCTATGCCCAGTGACGCGGCAGAGATCACGACGCCTTGCCAGATAGCAAGATCCGCCTTGGCAGGGTCGATCAGGTACAATTCTGCCCCGACCCAATAGACGACCGCCAGCAGGGCCGCCCCCGAAAGCCATGTCGCATAGCTTTCCCATTTGAACCAGGTCAGATGGTCGGGCATCGCATCAGGGGCCACGAGGTACTTTTGGATGTGATAGAAGCCCCCGCCATGGACCTGCCATTCCTCGCCATCAGCCGGGCCTTGGATGTTGCGGTTCAGGCCCAGATCAAGCGCGATGAAATAGAACGACGATCCGATCCAGGCGATAGCCGTGATCACATGCAGCCAGCGCACGGCAAAGGCCAGCCATTCCCACAAGATCGCCACATCATACATCTGTCGGTTCCTCTTTACGTTAGCACCCGATCTTGTCGCCTTGGCTGCGCCTGCGCCAGCGGAAAATTACGGCGGGTGCTGCGCGTGGTGATACGGGCTTGCAAAACGGCCCAAAGCTCCGGCACAAAGTCTGTGGACGACCCCAGGAGACCACAGGTGCAACGCTATCCCCGCGACATGACCGGCCATGGTGCCGAACCGCCCGCCGCAGACTGGCCGGGTGATGCGCGCATCGCCGTGCAGATCGTCCTGAACTACGAGGAAGGCGGCGAAAACAACATCCTGCACGGCGATGCCGCGTCAGAGGCGTTTTTGTCCGAGATCGTGGGCGCCGCCGCCTGGCCCGGCCAGCGGCATTGGAACATGGAAAGCATCTATGAATATGGCGCGCGCGCAGGGTTCTGGCGCTTGCACCGGATGCTGGCCTGTCTGCCGGTCACGGTTTACGGGATCGCCACCGCGCTGGCCCGTGCGCCTGAACAGGTCGCCGCGATGCAGGATGCAGGTTGGGAAATCGCCAGCCATGGGCTGAAATGGATCGACTACAAGGACGCCCCCGAGGATGTCGAACGCGCCGATATGATTGAGGCGATCCGCTTGCACACCGAGGTCACCGGCACCCCGCCGCGTGGCTGGTACACGGGCCGCTGTTCGGTCAATACTGTGCGCCTTGCCGCCGAGACTGGGCAATTTTCCTATGTCGCCGACAGCTATGCTGATGATCTGCCCTATTGGGTGGAAATCGGGCGGCATGACCAGCTGATCGTTCCCTATACGCTCGATGCCAATGATATGCGGTTCGCTACGCCGCAGGGGTTTAACGCGGGCGCGCAGTTTCTGGATTACCTTAAGGCCAGTTTCGATACGCTTTACCGGGAAGGCGGGCGGATGATGTCGATCGGCTTGCACTGTCGCCTGATCGGCAGGCCCGGGCGGGCCGAGGCGCTGCGCCAGTTTATCGATTACGCACAGGCGCATGATGGTGTGTGGTTCGCCACCCGCGCCCAGATCGCGGACCATTGGGCGGCGCAGCATCCGCATCAGCGCATCGCCCGTCCATCGCAGATGGACCGTGATGCCTTTGTTGCGACCTATGGCGGCGTGTTCGAACATTCGCCATGGATCGCCGCAGGCGCGCATGGGCTGGAACTCGGGCCTGCGCATGACACGGCCCTTGGCCTGCACAATGCGCTGTGCCGTGTATTCCGGTCGGCAGGGGATGATGCACGGCTTGGCGTGCTGAACGCGCATCCTGATCTCGCGGGCAAACTGGCCGCTGCCAAACGGCTCACCCCCGACAGCACGGCCGAACAGGCGAGCGCGGGGCTCGATGCGCTGACAGATGCCGAACGCGCGGCGTTTCAGGCGCAGAACGCGGCCTATCTGGACCGGTTCGGCTTTCCATTCATCATCGCGGTGCGCGATCATGACAAGGCGGGGATCATGGCGGCCTTTGACGCGCGGTTTCAGAACGACCGCGCGACTGAACTGGCCGAGGCGTGCCGTCAGGTCGAACGGATCGCGCTGCACCGGCTGCGCGCGATGTTGCCGCGATGAAAGATATCCGCGCGCGTCCCCTGACCGCCGCCGCCTTCGCCCCCTTCGGCGATGTGCTGAATTGCGACGGTGCGCCTGACCGGATCATCAACGCAGGGCTTTGCGGGCGGTTTCACGACCGCGCGCAGGTGGATGTGGGCGATGGGCGCGTGGGCATCAGCTTGTTCCGGTCGGAGTTGCGCCGCTTGCCCTATCAGATCGACCTGATCGAACGGCACCCGCTTGGATCACAGGCCTTTATCCCGATGAGCATGGACAGCTTTCTGGTGGTGGTGGCCGGCGACGACCTCGTGCCGCAGGCTTTTGTCACGGCGCCGGGCGAAGGGATCAACTTCCACCGTGGCACATGGCATGGTGTGCTGACGCCGCTGTCCGGGCCGGGGCTGTTCGCGGTGATCGACCGGATCGGCGACGGGGCCAATCTGGAAGAACACCATTTTGCCACAGCTTACCGGATCACCGCCTAGAATTCGACGATTGTCGCAACACCTTTGGCCACCGCCAAATCCACGACGGCAGAGGCCACCGCCAGATCCTGCAAGCCGACGCCGGTGCCGTCAAAAACCGTGATTTCGTCGGTGCTGGTGCGGCCCGGATGGGTGCCGTTGACGACCGCGCCCATCTCGTGAATTGCGTCCTGCGTGATCAGGCCCGCTGCAATCGCATGCTGCGCCTCGCCGATGGTCACGGCTTGCGCAATCTCGTCGGTAAAGACCGTGGCGCGGGCAAGCACCGCCGCTTCCAGTTCCTGCTTGCCCTTCGTGTCTGTGCCCATACAGGCGATATGCGTGCCGGGGCGGACATGGGCATCCAGCAGTGATGGCGCAAAGGCCGAGGTGATCGAGATGATGACATCTGCCTCTGCCCCGAGCTGCGCAAGACTGACCGCCTCGAAGGGGATACCAAGCTCTGCCGCGACCGCTGCCAGACGCTGGAGCATGTCGGGGTGGTAGTTCCAGCCGATGATCTTGTCAAAACTGCGCTGCTCCACCGCGGCGCGCAGCTGGAAAACCGATTGATGGCCCGCGCCGATCATGCCCAGCACGCTTGCATCCTTGCGGGCCAGATGGTTGATCGACACCGCCGATGCGGCCGCAGTGCGCAGCGCGGTCAAAAGATTGCCACCCACGATGGCGCGGCATTTGCCGGTATCGGCATCGAACAAAAACACGGTGGACTGGTGGTTGGTCAGTCCATTTGCTTCGTTCCCGGGCCAGTAGCCGCCCGATTTAAGCCCAAGCGCCAACCCGTCACGATCAAACCCCGATTTGAACCCGTAGAGCGCATCGGCATGACCGATCGCTTCCCGTATCACCGGGAAGTTATAGGCGCGGCCGCTGGACATGGACGCGAACACCTGCTCCACCGCGCGATAGGCATCCGCACGTGTCATCAGACCTGCGATCTCTTTTTCGGGAACGATGATCATCCTGCACCTCATGCGCCGGGGCACTGTTGCGGCCCCGACTTCTTTTTTCCAAAAATACTCCCCGCCGGGAGGCGGCCTACGTTAGTAGGCCTTCCCCCGCGCGGAAACAGGCCAAACCACTTCGACCTTGCCACCGCGCACACCGACATACCAGTCGTGGACGTTGCAGGTCGGGTCGCAATGGCCGGGGACCAGTTTCAGCTTGTCATTGACCTTCAGCACACCGCCCGGGTCGGCAACAACGCCGTGTTCATCCGAACATTTGACATAAGTCACATCATCGCGGCCATAGATCAGCGGCAGGCCGCTGTCGACGGATTGTACCTTCAGACCCGCATCGACGATGGCCTTGTCCGCCTTGGCGTGGCTCATCACCGAGGTCAGGATGAACAGCGCATTTTCCCATTCGCCCTTGTCGATCCGCTTGCCATCCTTGTCGAGGATGCGGCCATAGTCGGCATCCATGAAGGCATAGGACCCGCATTGCAATTCGTTGAACACGCCTGACGCGCTTTCGAAATAATAAGACCCGGTGCCGCCGCCGCCGACGATATCGGACTCGATGCCTTCGGCTTTCAGCAGATCCAGCGTTTCGCGGACCTGTTCGATAGCTATTTGCGTCTTGGTCTGTCGCTCGGCATAGCTGTCCAGATGCTGCATCGCGCCCTGATAGGCTTGGATGCCCGCATATTTCAGGCCGGGTGCAGCGTTGATCGCCTTTGCCAGCACAACGACCGGTGCGCCATATTGGACACCGCAACGGCCGGCGCCAACGTCGATTTCTACCAGACATTCGATTTGTGTGCCGTGCTTCTGGGCCGCTGCCGACAGATCGGCGATATTGGCAATGTCATCCACACAGCAGATCGCGCGCGCACCCAGCTTCGGAATTCGCGCGAGACGGTCGATCTTGGCGGGATGGCGGACCTGGTTGCTGACCAGCACATCCTTGATGCCACCACGGGCAAAGACTTCGGCCTCGGACACTTTCTGGCAGCAGACGCCGACCGACCCGCCCAGTTTTTCCTGCAACAAGGCGACATCGACGGATTTGTGCATCTTGCCGTGGACACGGTGGCGCATTCCGTGGGATTTGGCAAAATCGCCCATCTTCTTGATATTGCGTTCCAGCGCGTCCAGGTCAAGGACCAGACAAGGGGTCTGGATATCGGCTTCGTCCATGCCGGGCAGGGCGGGGATGTCATATCCGACATCAAGGTTCTTCAGGCTGCTCATATCGTTCATGTGGTGCTCCCTTCGCCTTGCATCCAAGGCAGTTTATCCAGATCGACATTGCCGCCAGTGATGATGACACCAATGCGCTTGCCTTTGAAAAAATCGCGGTTCTTGATGATCGTGGCCAGAGGCACAGCACAGCTGGGTTCGATCACGATCTTCATGCGTTCCCAGGTCAGCTTCATCGCGGCGATGATTTCCGCCTCTGTCGCGGTGAAAATATCCGTCACATGGTTGCTGACGAAATGCCATGTCAGGTCTTTCAGCGGCACTTTCAGACCATCGGCAACCGTCACTGGCGCATCGTCGGCGATGATATGGCCTGCCCTGAAACTGCGATAGGCGTCATCGGCCTGTTCGGGTTCAGACGCGATGATCTGCACCTCGGGCGCGATATGCGACAGGGTCAGGCAGGTGCCGGAAATCATCCCGCCGCCGCCGATGGGGGCGACCATCATGTCCAGCCCGTCGGTCTGTTCCATGAATTCGCGGCTGCATGTGCCCTGGCCCGCGATCACGCGCGGATCGTTATAGGGATGCACGAAATCGCCACCCGTTCGGGCCTGCACCTGCGCGAACACCTCTTCGCGCGATGTGGTTGATGGCTCGCATTCCGTGATGATCCCGCCATAGCCGCGCACGGCGGCCTTTTTCGCGTCAGGTGCTGTGCGCGGCATGACGACATGGCAGGGGATACCCCTGCGCCCTGCGGCATAGGACAACGACAGCGCGTGGTTGCCCGATGAATGGGTGCAGACGCCACGGGCCGCATCGGCATCTGACAGGCCGAACACGGCGTTCGACGCCCCGCGCACCTTGAACGCACCGGCCTTTTGAAAATTCTCGCATTTGAAGAACAGTTGCGCGCCGATCAGATCGTCCAGATAGCTGGATGTCAGGACCGGCGTGCGGTGGATATGGGGTGCGATCCGGTCGTGCGCGGCGATCACGTCGTCATAGGTCGGGATATACATATCGAGGTCTTTCATCACGCTGCGTCCTTGAGAGCCTGCCCGGTCGTGCGGCGATAATGGTCTTGCGCCGCCGCCACGCCCGAGCCGAGTTTGATATCCAGCCCCAGATCGACCATGCACATTTCCGCCGTGGCGATACCGGACAGCGCCATCACATCTGTCATGCTGCCCAAATGGCCGATGCGGAACACCTTGCCTGCAACTTCGCCCAGCCCCGTCCCGAAGGCCACACCATAAGCGCTGGCGGCATGGTTGACGATTTCGGTGGCGTTGAAGCCTGCGGGCGTTCTGATCGCGCTGACAGTGTCGGAATAAAGATCTGGTGTCGCGGCGCATAATTCGAGCCCCCACGCTTGGACTGCCGCACGGATACCGCTGGCGATCCGGGTATGACGGGCAAAGACATTGTCCAACCCTTCGCGCAGCAGCATGTCAGAGGCCAGCAGAAGGCCGTTCATCAAGCCCACGGGCGGGGTATAGGGAAAGGCGCTGTTGTCATAGCCTTTGGCCATATCGTTCACGTCAAAGAACGTGCGCGGCAGCCGGCCCGTTTTGGTCGCGGCCATCGCCTTGGTGCTGAAGCCAAGGATCGCCAGACCCGCGGGCAGCATGAACCCCTTTTGCGAGCCCGTCACGGCAATGTCGACGCCCCAGGTGTCAAAGCGGAAGTCCATCGACCCGATGGAACTGACCCCATCAACGAACAAAAGGGCGGGGTGATCCGCCGCATCCAGTGCGGCGCGCACGGCGGCGATGTCGGATTTGACGCCAGTCGCTGTCTCATTGTGCGTAGCCAGTACTGCCTTGATCTTGTGGCCCTTGTCGGCAGCCAGCGCTTCTGCATAACGGTTGGCAGGCAGGCCGTGACCCCATGGGGTTTCCACGATCTGCACATCCAGCCCGTGCCGCTGGCACATGTCGATCCAGCGGTGGCTGAACATGCCATTGCGCGCGGCCAGCACGGTATCACCGGCCGACAGGGTGTTGGTGATCGCCGTTTCCCAGCCGCCAGTGCCGGTCGATGGAAAGATGAATACTTCTGCATTCGCGGATTTCAGCACCTTTTGCACATTGGCGCGGGCAGGGTGCAGGATCTGGCCGAACAAGGGCGACCGGTGGTCGATCGTCGGCATGTCGCAGGCCTTGCGGATCGATTCTGGCATGTTTGTCGGGCCGGGGATGAAAACCGGATTCTGAAAGCTCATCGCCTATCCTCCATTAGGGTTGCCTAGCTTGTGGCAGAGCCTGCCCTGCGGCTCAATTTTTTTGAAAAACGGCTGTCTGGCCGCGTGTTTCGTAGAAAAACAAGCGTTGCCATGCGGTTACGTTTTTCATATGATGAAAATATATTTCAGAAAGTTTCGCACTTGCAGCATGATACCCGCAAAACCCGTGGTCGCCCCAAGGCATGGGACGACAAGGCAGCGCAGAATACGGTCAAATCACTGGACCGCGCGCTGGAGGTATTGATCGCGCTGGGCGAGATGCAGGGCGGCACCCTGTCGGAAATCGCCACCAACCTGCACCAGTCGCCCGCGACGGTCTATCGCGTGCTGACCACGTTCCAAGGACGCGGTTTTGTCGATTTCGACCGGCATGCGCAGGTCTGGTCCATCGGGGCGGCCGCATTCTTGACCGGATCGCAATTCCTGCGCCGCACGTCACTTGTCGAACGCGCCCGCCCCATCATGCGCGACCTGATGGAGGCGACGGGAGAGACTGCCAATCTGGGCATCGAACGCGATGGCAAGGTGCTGTTTCTAGGGCAGGTGGAAACCCATGCGACGATCCGCGCGTTTTTTCCGCCCGGCACGGTGTCGGCGATGCATGCGTCCGGCATTGGCAAGGCGCTGCTGGCGCATATGGATGATGCGCGTCAGCGGCGGGTTCTGGCAGCAGGCAAGCTGGAACAATTCACGCCGCATACGCTGACCGACCCGGAGGCGATGATCGCTGATCTGCATGCGGCCCACGCGCGCGGCTATGCCTTTGATGGCGAGGAACGCAATTTGGGCATGCGCTGTATCGCAGCGACCGTGCACGACGTGTCGGGCGATGCCGTGGCGGGCTTGTCGGTCTCAGGCCCCACCAGCCGCATCACCGATGACAAGATCGCCCCATTGGCCCATGCCGTGACAGAGGCTGCGGCCCGCTTGACTGCGGCCATCGGCGGCGCGCCGCGCTAGGCAGCAAACCAATGCCGCGTGCGGTTGGCGAACCGGACAAGGGTCAGCATCACCGGCACTTCGACCAGCACACCGACGACGGTGACAAGTGCTGCGATGGAATTCAGGCCAAAAAGCCCGATGGCGACCGCCACGGCCAGTTCAAAGAAATTCGACGTCCCGATCAACGCGCAGGGGGCGGCCACATTATGCGGCACGCGCCACGCCTTGGCCGCCCAATAGGCCAGACCGAACATGCCGTAAGACTGGATCAGCAAAGGCACCGCGATCAGCGCGATGATGAAAGGCTGTGACAGGATCACCTCGCCCTGAAAGCCAAACAGCAACACGACGGTTGCCAAAAGGCCGATGATCGAAAAGGGTTTCACTTTGGCGGTAAAGCCAGCGACGACACTTTCCGCATCACTGCGCCCGCGCGTCAGCCAGACCCGCGTCAGGATACCCGCCGCCAGCGGGATCACGACGTAAAGGACGACCGACAGCACCAGCGTTTCCCATGGCACGCTGATATCGGTCACGCCCAATAGCAGCGCCACGATGGGCGCATAGGCAAAGACCATGATCGCGTCGTTCAGCGATACTTGGGCCAGTGTGTAATTCGGATCGCCCTTGGTTAGTTGTGACCAGACGAACACCATTGCCGTGCAAGGCGCCGCCCCCAGCAGAATCAGCCCCGCGATATATTGGCCCGATGTGCCGGGGTCGATGAATGGGGCAAAGAGATAGTCGAAGAACACCACACCCAGCAGCGCCATCGTGAACGGCTTGATCAACCAGTTCACCACCAGCGTGATGATCATGCCCTTGGGCCGTTCATGTACCCGCGCCAGTGATGCAAAATCGACCGCCACCATCATCGGATAGACCATCGCCCAGATCAGGACGGCGACCACGAAATTGACCGATCCGTATGAAAGCGATGCCAGAAAGCTGACGACCTCGGGGCCGACTTGTCCCAGCGCGATCCCGATAATGATCGCAAGCGCCACCCAAACTGACAGGAACCGTTCGAATGATGGCATCGGATCAACCCATTTGCTGCGCAGAAAGCCCAGCGATAGATGGCCCGCCACGCTGCGTCAACCAAGCCGCAGACAGCGAGTCGCGCATCCATCTGGCGGCCTGTTTCTGCATTGCAGCATAAAAATTGTGCAGTCGCCGCATTTTCTGTCCGATTAAGCGGCAGAACCTTCCTGCGCCGCCCGATCCGGCAGGCCCCGATTGCAAGCCTGCCGCTGGCATCGAATGCTGAGGTCACGAAATCTTAACAAAGCATGCCCGGCGGGCCGATCCTCCCAGACCTGACGCCGGGCATGCGCAACATCTCTGCTGCTGTCCGAGGATATGGATTGAACGACACATTTTTCAAACCGGTTTGTCCTGTGGTCTGCGGCGCAACCTCAGGAGCCAATTTTTCATGATGAAAAAGACTTTACTTGCGGCAGCCGCTGTGACCGCGCTGTCCACCGCGGCCAATGCACAGGCCGCATGCCCGATCAAGGTGGGTGTGCTGCACTCGCTATCAGGCAGCATGGCAATTTCCGAAACCACCCTGCGCGACGTGATGCAGATGCTGGTTGCCGAACAGAACGCCAAGGGCGGTGTGCTGGGCTGCGAATTGGAAGCGGTGGTCGTCGACCCTGCCTCTGACTGGCCCTTGTTCGCCGAACTGACCCGCCAGTTGTTGACCGTGGACGAGGTCGATGTGATCTTTGGCGCATGGACATCGGTTAGCCGCAAGGCATTGCTGCCGGTGCTTGAAGAACTCAATGGTCTGTTCTTCTATCCGGTGCAATATGAAGGGCAGGAAAGCTCGCGCAACGTGTTCTACACCGGTGCAGCGCCAAACCAGCAGGCGATCCCTGCTGTGGATTATTTCATCGACGAACTGGGCGTGGAAAGCTTTGCCTTGTTGGGTACAGATTACGTCTATCCGCGCACCACGAACGCCATTCTTGAATCCTATCTGCTGTCGAAAGGCATCGCGCCCGAAGATATCTTCGTCAACTACACCCCCTTTGGTCATGCCGATTGGTCCACGATCGTGTCGGACGTCGTGGCATTGGGCGCAGGCGGCAAACAAGTCGGCGTGATTTCCACGATCAATGGTGACGCGAACGTGGGCTTTTACACCGAACTGGCCGCCCAAGGCGTCAGCGCCGATGATATCCCCGTCGTCGCCTTTTCGGTGGGTGAAGAGGAATTGTCGGGTCTCGACACATCCCGTCTGGTGGGCCATCTGGCGGCGTGGAACTATTTCATGTCCGCTGATACGCCCGAAAACGAATCCTTCATCACCGCATGGCATGATTTCATCGGCAGCACCGACCGCGTGACCAACGACCCGATGGAAGCGCACTACATCGGCTTTAACATGTGGGTGAACGCGGTCGAAGCGGCCGGCACCACCGATGTCGATGCCGTGCGCGAGGCGATGTGGGGGCAGGAATTTCCGAACCTGACCGGCGGCATGGCTGTGATGAACGCCAATCATCACTTGTCCAAGCCCGTGCTGATCGGTGAAATCCGCGCCGATGGCCAGTTCGACATCATCAGCCAGACAACCGAAGTCGCGGGCGAGGCATGGTCGCCCTTCCTGACCGAAAGCGCGACCTGGACCAGTGACTGGAAGGAACTGGGATGCGGGATGTATGACACTGCGACCAGCACCTGCGTGCAGCTGACCTCGAACTACTAAGGCAGTGGGGGCGCGTGACTTGCGCGCCCCCGACCTTTTCCCGATTTGAAAGATTGTTTGATGCTGCGTTATCTTTGCGCCTTTGCCCTGTTGTGGCCGCTGCTTGTTGGCCCCGCCATGGCGCAGGATGCGTCGGCCACACTGTTGCAGGATGTGCTGCAAACCGTGCAGGCCGATGTCGCAAGCCCGTCGCGCTCGACTGTGCCTGTCGTGCTGCGCGCCTTGTTGGCGGCGGATGCTCCCGGCACGGTTGATTTTCTGCGGGCATGGTCCGACCGCGAAGTTTACGAACGGCCTGACGACGGTTTGTTCTTTTACGCGACGCCCGCTGGGGGCGACCTGACCCTGATCGACATCGATACTGGCGCGCAGATCGCGACCGTCGGCACCCGCGATGTGAACCAGATAAGGCCAAACGCCGGTGTGCGCCGCGAAATCGGCGCGGCTTTGGTCGCGTTCGAGCTGATGCATCCCGATCCTGAACGCCGGATCGCGGCCCTTGATGCCGCAGCCCGCAGCCCTGACCCTGACCAGATCGCCGCCATCCGGGCCGCCCGCGCGACCGAGGCTGACCCCGCCATCGCCGTCCGAATGGACCGGCTGATCGCGCTGCTGGTCGCGCGTTTTGATCCCGACAGCAGCGCGCGCATTGCCGCGATTGACGCGCTGCGCGGGGATGTCAGCACGCCCGCGCGCTCTGTTCTGAACCAGTTGCTGCAAACCCGCGCCGATTTCGCCCCGACCCTGCCCGCGGATGTGAACGTGGCCTCGGTCAAGACGCCCGGCGAAGATATCACCCTTGCCGCCGCTTACGGGGTGCTTGTCACCGCCGGCCTTGCCCTTGCCGCACCGGGGCGCAATGCGATCCGCGACGCTTTGCGCGCTAATGTCACAGATGGCACGGTGGGCGGTGTGCCTGTCCATCAGCTGAACACTGAAGCAAGCCGGATCATCGCCTATCAGGCGCTGCAGGATGCAGGCACGGTGCCGCCCTTGGTGACGCAGGCGGACATGGAGGCGGCTGTCGCGCAATATGTGTTCTTCGAGGCCTATCTTGAACCTGATTCCGCCGTGACCGATGCTGCGCGCGCGGCACAGGACAGCACCACGACCAAGGTCGCGCTGTTCCAGTTCCTGAGCCTGAGCTTTGACGCGCTGTCGCTGGCCTCGATCTTTTTTCTTGCCGCCATCGGGCTTGCGATCACCTTTGGCGTGATGCGGGTCATCAACATGGCACATGGCGAATTCATCATGATGGGCGCCTATACCGGCTATGTGGTGCAAACGATCATCCCTGATTACACCGCGTCATTGGCCGTGGCGTTGCCGCTGGCTTTTGCGGTGACCTTCCTTGCCGGTGTGGTGATGGAACGGCTGGTGATCCGGCATCTGTACACGCGGCCTTTGGAAACCTTGCTGGCGACGTTCGGGATTTCGATAGCCTTGCAGCAACTAGCCAAGAATATTTTTGGCACGCAGGCCCGCCCTGTCACAGCCCCTGACTGGCTGGCGGGGGCGATTCAGATCAATGATCTGGTATCGGTCGCTGCCGTGCGTGTCGGCATTTTCTTCTTGGCGGCGATGTTTCTGTTGCTGCTCCTCTACATTCTCAACCGCACGCGGCTGGGGTTGGAGGTCCGTGCCGTCACGCAGAACCCCGGCATGGCCGCGAGCATGGGCATCAACCCCGATCGGATCAACATGCTGACCTTTGGCCTTGGGTCGGGCATCGCCGGTGTGGCGGGTGTCGCCATCGGGCTGGTGGCCCAAGTTACGTCCGAAATGGGGGCCAATTACATCGTGCAAAGCTTTATGACCGTCGTTGTGGGCGGTGTCGGGTCGGTGTTCGGCACGCTGGCGGGGGCGGCGCTGATCGGGTCGCTGCAAAAGGGGATCGAATGGTTCAACCCTGCCAATACGCTGGCCGCGCAGACCTATATGGTGCTGTTCATCATCCTGTTCATCCAGTTCCGGCCCAAAGGCATCGTCGCCCTCAAGGGTCGCGCGGCGGGGGATTGAGCCGATGACGATGGACACCACCGCCCCCGCGCAGGCCGCCACGCCAAACCGCAGCTTTCTGCGCGATAACCCGTCGGTCCTGTGGTTCATGGGGCTGCTGGGTCTGTTCACGGTGATCGTGACAATCCTGTCCGAAGGCATGGGCGCGGGCGTGATGTCCACCAACATGGTCAAGATCCTCGGCATGACCCTGTGCCTGTGCCTGATCGCCATCGCGATGGATGTGGTCTGGGGCTATTGCGGTATCCTGAGCCTTGGGCATTTCGCGTTTTTCGGGCTGGGCGGTTACGCCATCGGCATGTGGCTGATGTATGCGCGCACCGAAATCGTGATCCGTGACAATCTGGCCCAAGGGGCGATCCCCGCGACCGAAACGGAAGTCGCCGAAGCCGTCGCCAGCCAGATTTTCGGCGTTGTCGGCAGTTCTGACCTGCCGCTGATCTGGACCTTTGCCGGATCATTACCCGCGCAGCTGGCGCTGGTCGTGCTGGTGCCGGGTCTGCTGGCGCTGGTGTTCGGCTGGCTGGCGTTCCGCAGCCGGGTGACAGGCGTGTACCTGTCGATCCTGACGCAAGCGATGACATTGGCGCTGTCGCTCTATCTGTTCCAGAACGACACGGGCCTGCGCGGCAACAACGGGCTGTCGGGGTTGCAGAACATCCCCGGTGCGCTCGACGTGCCGCAGGCGGTGATCTCGGTCTGGTTCTTCTGGGCATCGGCACTGGCGCTGGGCTTGGGCTATCTGCTGTTCGCTTGGGTGGTGTCGGGCAAGTTCGGCTCCGTGATCCGCGCGATCCGCGATAACGAAGCGCGGGTGCGGTTCCTTGGCTATAACGTCGAAAGCTACAAGCTGTTCGTTTTCACGATCACCGCTGTGGTGGCGGGGATCGCAGGCGCGCTTTATTATCCGCAGGCGGGGATCATCAACCCCGCCCAGATCGCGCCCATCGCGTCGATCTATCTGGCGGTCTGGGTCGCCATCGGGGGCAGGGGGCGGCTTTATGGCGCGGTGATCGGGGCGGCCTTCGTGTCGCTGCTGTCAAGCTGGCTGACAGGCGGCGGCGCGCCCAATATCGCACTCGGACCCGTCCGCATCATCTGGACCGATTGGTGGCTGGTGCTGCTGGGCCTTGGGTTCGTGGCCGTCACGCTGTTCTTTCCCAAGGGCATTGGCGGATTGTTCGATTATCTGGTGAGGAAACAACCATGACCCTGCTGGAAGTCTCGGGCGTGTCGGTCACCTTTGACGGGTTCCGCGCGATCAACAACCTGTCGATTGCGATAGGCGAGCCGGAATTGCGCGCCGTGATCGGGCCGAATGGCGCGGGCAAGACGACATTCATGGATATCGTCACCGGCAAAACGCGGCCTGACACGGGTCGCGTGTTGTGGGGCGAGATGTCCACCGATCTGGTCAAACTGTCCGAAAGCCAGATCGCGAAGGCGGGGATCGGGCGTAAGTTCCAGAAACCCACTGTGTTCGAGGATCAGACCGTCCGCGCCAACCTGTCGATGGCCCTGAAAAACAAGCGCGGCCCGTTCGCGGTCTTGTCATGGAAAGCTACGCCCACAGATCATGCATGGATCGTTGAGCTGGCCGAGGAGGTTGGGTTGGCCGACCGTCTTGACCACCGCGCTGGCGATCTGAGCCATGGGCAGAAACAATGGCTGGAAATCGGGATGCTGCTGGCGCAGGACCCGCGTCTGTTGCTGGTCGATGAACCCGCCGCTGGCATGACGCCGGCGGAACGCGAACACACGACAGACCTGTTGAAACGTGCGGCACAGACGCGGGCGGTGGTGGTGATCGAACATGACATGGACTTTATCCGCCGTCTGGATTGCCGTGTGACCGTGCTGCACGAAGGGTCGGTGCTGGCCGAAGGATCATTGGACCATGTGACCAAGAACCAGCAGGTGATTGATGTGTATCTGGGGCGCTGAACCATGCTGAAAGTCGAAAACCTGACGCTGCATTATGGTGCCTCGCAAATCCTGTGGGGCGTGTCGCTGGACGCGCGGGCGGGGGCGGTCACCGCCGTGATGGGCACCAATGGCGTGGGCAAGACCAGCCTTTTGCGCGCCATCGCAGGGCGGCATCCCTATTCGGGCGGAACCATTACGCTGGACGGGCAGGTGCTGGATCATCCCCGCGCGGCGCAGGCTGCACAGGCGGGCATCGCCTATGTCCCGCAGGGGCGCGAGGTGTTTGCGCTTTTGACGGTGACGGAAAACCTGCAAACCGGTTTCGCCTGCCTGCCACGCAGTGACCACAAGATCCCCGACCGGATCTATGACCTGTTCCCCGTCCTGCACCAGATGCGCGACCGGCGCGGGGGCGATTTGTCGGGGGGCCAGCAGCAGCAGCTGGCCATCGCGCGCGCATTGATCGCGCGGCCAAAGGTGTTGTTGCTGGACGAACCGACCGAAGGCATCCAGCCCAATATCATCAAGCAGATCGGCAAGGTGATAGAACTGCTCCGCGACGAGGGCGAGATCGCCATCGTGCTGGTCGAGCAGTATTTCGACTTTGCCTACAGCCTTGCCGACCAGTTCTGCGTGCTGAACCGCGGTGAGGTGGTGCTATCGCAACCCGCCAGCGCCGTGACGCGGGATGCGATCCTGCAACGGGTGTCGATCTAGCGGGCGTTACCGCGCGAAAACCAGCATCTCCTGCTTTTCCTCGAAATGGCAGGCGACCATATGGCCGTTGTCGGCGTCGGTCATCAGCGGGCGGATCTCGGCGCAGATGGCTTGCGCCTTGGGACAGCGGGTGCGGAACACACAGCCCGAGGGCGGGCGCAGGGGTGATGGCAATTCGCCTTCCAGCACGGGTCGTTTGCGCGCGCGTTCCAGCACCGGATCGGGGATCGGGACCGATGCGATCAGCGCCTGACTATAGGGATGGCGCGGTCCGGTGGTCAGCGGTTTGCTGTCTGCCATTTCCATCGTGCGGCCCAGATACATGACCATCACCTTGTCGGAGACATGTTTCACCACGCTCAGGTCATGCGCGATGAATATCATCGACAGCCCCATGTCGCGCTGCAATTCGCGGAGCAGGTTGACCACCTGCGCCTGCACCGACACATCGAGCGCCGAGACAGGTTCATCGCAGATCAGCAGTTTGGGTTTCAGGATCAGCGCACGGGCAATCCCGATCCGCTGGCACTGGCCGCCGGAAAATTCGTGCGGATAGCGGTTGACCAGATTGGGCAGCAGACCCACGCGTTCCATCAGCGCCTGCACGCGGCGGCGAACCTCGGCGCGGGGGACTTTGGGTTCATGCGTGATCAGCGGTTCGGCGATGATATCGCCCACCGTCATGCGCGGGTTCAGGGCCGCCAGCGGGTCTTGAAAGATCATCTGCACATCCTTGCGATGCACACGGCGCGCCGATGGGGACATGGACGCCAGATCATGACCTTCGAACATGATGCGCCCATGGCTGGATGGCACGGTGCCGACGATGGCGCGCGCAAGGGTCGATTTGCCCGATCCGCTTTCGCCGACGACACCAAGGCATTGACCGGGGGCAAGATCAAAGCTGATCCCGTTCACAGCATGCAATTTCTGCGGCTTGGTCCAGGGCCATGCGCCTTGCGGGTGGATGTCGAAGGTGACGCTCAGGTCCTGCACAGAAAGAATTGGTTCCATCACGCGACCTCTTCGATTGGCAGGTGGCAGGCGCGGCGGCGGGTGCCGTCGAAGATTTCCAAGCTGGGTTTCACTGTCAGGCAATGCGGCATCATGGCCGCACAGCGCGGCGAGAACGGGCAACCCGCAGGCAGGCGCGACATGTCGGGCGGTTCGCCCGCGATGGTCAGCAGTTCGTCATCGTCGCGGTCAAGGCGTGGCACCGCGCGCAGCAATCCGGCAGTATAGGGATGCGACGGACGGGCGAAAACATGAGTTATAGCTGAAAGTTGGTGACGGCCCGGATGGGCGGCATATCATGGCGTTGTTGACGCGCCGCAATTCTCATTGAGAAAGGGATATGCCACATGACCAAGAATACAGTTATCGACTTCACGAAACCAAGCGATTTTTCACCTGATCCGTTAACAGATGTGCTGCGCGCAGGAGCACGGGAGCTTCTGGCCACTGCGGTGCGCACTGAGGTGTCGGAGTTCCTGGCAGGTCACGTCCACCTTTTGGACGACGAGGGTCGCCAGCGGCTGGTGCGGCATGGGTTTCTGCCGGAGCGCGAAGTTATGACAGGGATCGGCAAGGTGTCAGTTCAGGTTCCTCGGGTGCGAGATCGTGGCGCAAACGCGGATGGTTCAAAGGTCCGGTTCAGCTCTTCGCTGGTGCCGCCCTATCTGCGCAAGGCCAAATCCGTCGAAGAGCTTCTGCCCTGGCTGTATCTGAAGGGGATTTCGACAGGTGACTTCAGCGAGGCGCTGGCTTCGCTTTTGGGGCCAGATGCTGATGGACTGTCCTCTTCCACTATTACGCGGCTGAAGTCGACTTGGTGGGACGAGTACGAAGCGTGGCGCAAGCGCGATCTGACGGGAAAGCGCTACGTCTACATCTGGGCTGACGGTGTCTACTTCAATCCGAGGCTGGACGATGATCGTCAATGTATGTTGGTGATTATTGGCGCAGATGAGTATGGTGACAAGGATGTTCTTGGTATCATGGACGGGTTCCGCGAGAATGCGGACAGCTGGCGGGACCTTCTTCGGAGCTTGCAAAAACGGGGGCTGACGATTGCGCCTGATCTGGCCTGTGGGGACGGTGCTTTGGGCTTCTGGACCGCACTGCGGGATGTGTATCCGATCACGAAAGAACAGCGCTGCTGGGTCCACAAGATGGCCAACATCACGGGCGCGATGCCAAAGCCACTGCATGAAAAGGCTAAGGCAGGGTTGCAAGATATCTGGATGGCCGAGACGAAGAAGGAGGCCAATGCGGCCTTCGATCTGTTCGTTGAAACCTACGGCGTCAAATACGAGCGGGCGGTCAAAAAGCTGACCAAGGATCGTGACGTGCTACTGACCTTCTATGACTTCCCAGCCGAACACTGGAAACACATCCGTACGACGAACCCGATCGAAAGCGTCTTTGCCACCGTGCGCAATCGGACACGCAAAACCAAAGGCTGCCTGAGCCGCAAAACGGCCCTGTCCATGGCCTTCAAGCTGATGATGTCAGCCAAGAAGAAATGGCGAAAGCTCAGCGGCACAAACCGACTACCCGAAGTCATTCAAGGGGTTGAGTTCAAGGATGGGATCAAGCAACTTAAAAACGCCGCCTAATCACACCGTCACCAACTTTCGGGCATAACTCGGACCGACCGCCAGCGCACGGCT